>SDBV01008262.1_pt1 | contig 14081 bp, 13 predicted proteins | sample 2277081 | NCBI WGS metagenome assembly SDBV01 (sample SAMN10402039, study PRJNA504765) | marine sediment metagenome | isolation source: marine sediment core GS10_PC15, 223 cmbsf | place: Arctic Ocean: Southern Knipovich Ridge | collected 2010
AATGGAGGATTATATGAATGCAGAGCCACTGGTTGAGAAGCTGGTCTCGTGGATAAGAGAAAGAGTGTTCTCTGCCGGGTGTAAAGGGGTGGTGGTGGGCATGAGTGGCGGAATTGATTCCTCGGTATTAGCTGTATTGTGTCACCGTGCCTTTCCGCAAAGCATGTTTGGTGTTCTTATCCCTTGCTATAGTACCCGTGAGGATGGGGAGCATGCCCAGGCTACAGCTAACAAGTTTTCTATTCCGACTAAAACAGTGGTTCTTGATGCTGTTTTTGATAACTTACTCAAGGTATTACCTGGCGAGAGTGCAGACTCTAGTGTCAGCCGGCTAGCTGAAGCCAACCTTAAGGCGAGGTTAAGGATGCTTACCCTTTACTACCTGGCTAATCAGTTTAAGTATATGGTGGCCGGGGCAGGTAACCGGGATGAGCTCTCCATAGGCTATTTCACCAAGTATGGAGATGGTGGAGTGGATATTTTACCCATCGGCAATCTAGTCAAGAGACAAGTAAGGGAACTGGCAAGCTTCCTGGGCATTCCGCAGGAAATCATTGATAAGCCTCCCTCGGCTGGTTTATGGCCAGGACAGACCGATGAAGATGAGCTTGGGGTCAGCTATGAGGAACTTGACCACTACCTGGTTACCGGCGAAGCCAATGATGAATTAAGAAAAAAGATTGATTCCATGATAGCTGCTAACGACCACAAGCGCCTGCCACCCCCTGTAGCGAGCTTCCCACAATAAATAATGGATAGAACCGAAAATTAAGGGGGATATCAGTAAATCCGCTGACATTGTTTTGATGGGGTGTTTGTGTTATGATGCAAATGAGGCGAATATGACCACGGAGAAAGAAAAAGCGCTAGACTTAGCTATCGGCCAGATTGAAAAGCGTTTTGGCAAAGGCTCAATTATGAAGCTAGGGGATGCAGCCGCCATGCCATCAGTAGAAGCCATTCCCACTGGTTCATTAGCCTTAGACTTGGCCTTAGGTGTGGGCGGTATTCCCGGAGGGCGGGTTACAGAAATATTTGGTCCCGAGTCCTCAGGAAAAACCACCTTAGGTCAGCATATAATTGCCGAAGCGCAAAAGCAGGGAGGCATGGCCGCCTATATTGATGTGGAGCATGCTCTGGATCCCACCTACGCCGCTAACTGTGGCGTTAACATTGACGACCTGCTCATCTCCCAACCTGATTCTGGGGAGCAAGCTTTAGAGATTACCGAGGCATTGGTCAGGAGTGGGGCTATTAGTGTAATAGTAATTGATAGTGTCGCTGCTTTAGTCCCACGGGCTGAAATTGAGGGGGAGATGGGGGATGCTCATATCGGCTTGCAAGCTCGCCTGATGTCGCAAGCACTGAGAAAGCTAGCTGCCGCTATTAGCCGTTCGGGAACAGCCGTAATATTCATCAATCAGCTAAGAGAGAAGGTCGGCATTGTTTTTGGTAATCCTGAGGTGACACCGGGCGGCAGGGCTTTAAAATTCTATAGCTCAGTGAGGATAGATCTAAGGCGGGTTGAAACTATCAAGCAAGGACAGGAAATCGTAGGCAATCATGTTAAGGCCAAGATAGTTAAAAATAAGGTTGCCCCTCCATTTAGAAGTGCTCATTTTGACATCATGTTTGACCATGGTATAAGCAAAGAAGGTAATCTTATTGACCTGGGTGTAGATCTGGGGATAGTCAAGAAGGCTGGTGCTTTTCTCTCTTATGGTGACATTCGCCTGGGACAAGGTAGGGAGAATGCCAAGCAATACCTGAGTCAGAATTCTGAGCTGGCTCAGGAGATTGAGCGGCAGATTAAAGCCTCAGCCACCACCCATAGTGCTTTCGCTAGTATTTAACTAGTATTTTAAACAAATAGTTAATAGGTAGTAAAAGTAAGCAAGGCTGAGGTTTGTACCTCAGCCTTGTGTCATTAGGAGGGTGTATAGCAAACTAATGGAGAAGATTTCTGCCATCCGTACCAGGAGGGGACGGGGGAAACGGGTAAATATATTCTTAAATGGCAAGTTTGCTTTTAGTCTAGAAGCCAAAGTGGTAATAAAAGAGGGGCTGCAAATTGAACAGGAGCTATCGGCTAATCAGATTGAAGCATTGACTCGGTCTGACCACGTCCACCGTTGCCTCAACACTGCTACTCACTACATCAGCTACCGACCTCGGAGCGAGTCCGAGATAAGGAAGCACCTTCAGCAACGTGGCTTTGATAATGATAGCGTAGAAACAGTGATAGCCAAGCTAAAGGAGCAGGAGTTGGTGGATGATATGGTCTTTGCTCAATTCTGGAAGGATAATCGGGAATTTTTTGGCCCGCGCAGCCGGGAGCTAACCAAATTAGAGCTGAGGCGAAAAGGGGTAGCTAGCCACATTATAGAGCAAGTGGTTGACACCATTGATGATGATGATAACGCCTATAGGGCGGCCCTTAGCAAAGCTCGTAGTTTACCTCTATCTGACTATCTAAACTTTCGTCGCCGTTTAGGTGGACATCTCAAGCAGCGAGGCTTTGGTTACGAGGTAATAAATCATACGGTGGGACGGATATGGCAAGAACAAGGGAGTGAAGCTATAAAAGAAAGAAGGTGAAAAATGGGAATAGATACAGTATTAGCTATTTTCTTTAGTTTTGTTATAGGTGTGATATTTGGGGGCATGGCTGCTTTTCTTTCCAGACGAGGAATGGTTAACCGACAAATACGTATTGCCGAGAGGAAAGCAACTAGAATAATAGCTGAAGCCACGGAGAAGACCAAAAATGTGCTCCGCGAAGCCAGTACCGAAGTAGGAAAAATTAAGGAAGCAGCTGGAACTGAGTATCGCGAACGACGTTCTGAGATACAACGTCAGGAAAACCGTTTAGCTCAGAAGGGAGAGAGCTTGGAGCACAAGATTGGAAGCGTGGAGCATCGTGAACGCAGTCTGTCTAACAAAGAAAAAGAGGCAGAGTCCATTCGCAATCATCTTACCGAGCTTAAAAACAAGCAATTAGAGCAGCTAGAGGTGATTTCAAGTATGTCTACCACTGAGGCAAAGCAAACACTAATTGAGAATATGGAGACCGAGATACAGGAGGAAGCTTCACGGCGCCTTCGGCAATGGGAAGTGAAGTTAAAAGAGGAAACCGATAAGAAAACCCAGGAGATTCTAGCCCAGGCTATCCAGCGCTGCGCCTCTGAGGTTGTATCTGAGACCACAGTGACTAGTGTTTCCCTTCCTAGTGATGAGATGAAGGGTCGGATTATCGGACGAGAAGGTCGTAATATTAGAGCTCTGGAACAAGCTACGGGTGTTGACCTAATCATTGACGATACCCCTGAAGCAGTGATTTTATCTAGCTTTGACCCGGTGCGGCGAGAAGTAGCTCGTATTGCTTTAACCAAGCTTATTCTTGATGGTCGTATCCATCCGGCTCGCATTGAAGAGGTGGTGGCCAAGACTAGGGAGGAATTAGATGCCACTATCTTTAGTGCGGGAGAGCAAGCAGCATACCAGGTAGAAGTGCATGGATTACGCCCTGAGTTAATCAGGTTACTCGGTCGCCTTAAGTATCGTACTAGTTATGGACAAAATGTCTTAGGGCACAGCATTGAGGTTGCCCATCTAACTGGTATGATTGCTTCCGAGTTGGGAGCTAATGTTGCCATAGCTAAGAAAACGGGACTGCTCCATGATATTGGTAAGGCGGTAGACCGTGAAGTGGAGGGCACCCATGCTGCTATCGGCGCTGACCTCGTTAAGCAATGGGATAAATCCCCTGAAGTGGTTCAGGGGATTGCTGAACACCACGGTGAGACTAATACTACCAGCGTCTACGGCTTTATCGCAGCAGCGGCTGATGCTATCAGTAGCGCTAGACCAGGAGCAAGACGTGAGTCGTTAGAGCACTACCTTAAACGGCTAAGGGAACTAGAAGACATTGCTAATGGCTTCAAGGGAGTGGAGAAATCCTTTGCCATTCAAGCTGGTCGTGAAATCCGTATATTAGTTAAACCAGAAGAGGTTGATGATTTAGGGACAATGAGGCTCGCCCGAGACATTGTTAAGAAGATAGAAGAAGGCTTACAGTATCCCGGGCAAATAAAGGTTACCGTACTTAGAGAGACAAGAGCCATAGAGCACGCTAAATAGGAAGAACTCGTGTTAATATTAATGATTGGCGATATAATTGGTAAGCCCGGTAGGAAAGCAGTACATGAGCTTCTGCCAGATCTGCGACAACAATATGGGTTGAACCTGGTTATTGCCAACGGTGAAAATGTCGCTGGCGGTAAAGGTTTGACTTCGGCTACAGCTAAGGAACTACTTAGCGCTGGCGTTGATGTGTTGACCTCGGGTAACCACATATGGGCTCAGAAGGAGATTATCCCCTACCTTGACGGTGAGATGCCTATCATACGTCCGTTAAATTATCCCCCGGGGTTACCCGGTAATGGCTATATAATCAATAATCAGGCTATGGTGGTTAATTTGATAGGGAGAACCTTTATGGGCGATGTTGACTGCCCGTTCAGAGCTATGGACCAGTTACTGGGTGAGCACAAGCCACCAGTCATTATTGTTGATTTCCATGCTGAAGCAACATCTGAGAAGGTAGCAATGGGGCGATACCTGGACGGTCGAGTTAGCGCTGTGTTTGGTACTCATACCCATGTGGGAACTATTGATGCCCAGGTGTTTCCTGAGGGTACTGCCTATGTTACCGATATTGGCATGACCGGTCCTATGAATTCAATTATTGGTAATGACATTGAGGCGGTAATTCAACGCTTTCTGACCAGCATACCTAACCGTCTATCTGTAGGGGATGGGAAAATAATGTTTAATGCAGTCCTGATTAAGGTAGCCAACGATAGTGGTAAGGCAATAAGCATTGAGCGGATTTATCGGGAAGTGGAATAGAAATGTCTAAGATTGACCTCCATATACACACCACTGCCTCTGACGGCCGGCTTAGTCCGGCAGAAGTTGTCCATAAATCAGCGGAGCTGGGGTTAACCATTATTGCTATTGCTGACCATGATACTGTGGATGGTATTGCCCCCGCTCTGACAGCTGTTGAAGCCTTTCCCCAGCTAAAGGTGATACCGTGTATTGAAATTAGTGCTGATGTCCCTCATGGTGAAGTCCATATTCTAGGCCACTTTATAGATCACACCGACCCTGAGCTGCGGGCTGCTCTGGAGAAGTTCCGCAATTCTCGGCGAGAGCGAGCTCAGGGAATGATTGCTAAACTGAGGAATTTAGGTATCCATATTGAGTGGCAACGGGTCCAGGAAATAGCCGGCAGTGGCACTATAGGGCGTCCCCACATCGCTCAAGCTATGCTGGAGAAGGGTTATATTACCTCATTTAAGGAAGCCTTCACTAAGTATATAACTCGAAGTGGTATTGCCTATGTTGAACGGAAAAAGATGACCCCGGTAGAGGCGGTGGCACTAATACTCAAGGCTAAGGGGTTGCCGGTGCTGGCACACCCCTTAACTATCAATGACCCGGAGACGTTGGTTGCTGAGCTAAAAGCAGCCGGTCTGGTAGGCTTGGAAGTCTATTACAATAGCTATACTGCTGATGAAATCAACAGGTTGGTCAACCTGGCTAATAAGTATGACCTTATTGCCAGTGGCGGTAGTGACTACCATGGTCTGGATGCCAGTAATGAGACCATGATTGGTGGAGTTGATGTGCCCATGGAGTCAGCGGAGCAACTTATAGCTCTAGCCGAGCAGCGAGGGTTAAAGTTAGCCGGCCAATAGTATTTTGAGGTTGCTTATTAACTAACAATTAGTGACAAAGTCCACTGACAACTATACTTGCGTACCCTTGACAGGTTGCTCTCCTCAACATATAGTAGCATGAGACCTGACAAAGCTACTTTCTTGGTCTTTTAAGAGGGATATGCATGCTTTATTAGGCAACTTAAATGATAGCGATTTCCTGGAAATCTGGAATAATGAGAATTTCGGAGAGTTCAGAAAGAAGCTTAAGAAAATGGGGAGGTTCCCTATTTGTTCAACTTGCTGTCGCTACTACCACTACAGTTAATATCATGTGCTACCGGCGTTGGCGCTGGAAAGAGACCTGAGGAGAGCTTGTGGCTATTGAATTTGGATTATTAACATTAGGTGCCTATCTCCTGGGTTCGGTGCCAGGTGCCTATATAGCCGCTAAGTGGTCCCGAGGGATAGACATCAGGCAATATAGCGGCGGTAATGTAGGAGTAAGCAACCTATTAAGACTGACTTCTAAGCGGATAGTCATCCCGGTAATAATTTTTGATTTGGGTAAGGGCGCATTGATGGTGTGGGTGGCTCGACTAGTGGGTCTGGAGACTTACCAACAGGTAGCGGTGGGCTTGGCGGCAATTATCGGGCATAACTGGCCAGTTTTTCTCAGATTTAGCGGTGGCCGGGGAATTTTAACCGCCTTGGGTGTCACTTCTATCTTAGTACCCTGGATCGGACTGATAATTTTAATCATTGCTTACGGTCTTGCTCCCTTTCGCCAGCTAGCTTTGGGTGTGTTCCTGGCAACGATGTTTTCACCAATAGGTGCCTGGTTTTTAAGCCAGCCATTAGGCGTTAATGATAGATTACCACTTACTCTGGGTTTGTTAGCCATATTTCTGATTACAATAATCAGACGATTAACTGCACCGCGTACTTCTCTCTCCACTTCGGTAACCCCGGGAGAGCTATTGGTAAATCGCCTGTTTTTTGACCGTGATATAAGGGATAGAGAAACCTGGATAAAGCAAAAACCCCTTGAACAGCAGAAAAAGCAAAGGAAAGGTTAACCATAGTACAATGCAGTGTGCCACTCACCCTGAAGTAGAAACAAATTTAAGGTGTGGTAAGTGCGGTAAGCCAATATGCCCCAAGTGTATGGTGCAGACCCCAGTGGGAGCAAGGTGCCCGGATTGCGCCAGGCCGTATAAGCTGCCTACCTTTCAGGTTTCTACCAAATTCTATCTGCGGGCTATAGGAGCCGGGTTAGGCATGGCTATCGTTGGCGGTTTGGTTTGGGGGGTTGTAGAACGGGTGATTCCTTTCTTTTCCTTCAATTTACTGCTGGCTCCCGCTGTTGGCTATGCCATCGGAGAGGTGATTAGCCGTTCGGTTAACCGTAAGCGCGGAACCAGGCTAGCTGTTATTGCGGGCATTGCTGTAGTAATTAGTTACCTGACTGGTATCCTTTCCCCTTGGGGATTTCATTTCAGGCTTTTTGACATGATAGCCATAGCCCTGGGTATTTATGTGGCTGTTACCCGCCTGCGCTAAAAGCTAACCCCTCAGGGGCTGACAACGGGGGCAGAAGTAACTACCGCGATTTCGGATAGGTATACGCTCAAGGGGAGTGTCACAAACGAGGCAAGTTTGACCACGGCGGTGGGCAACCTGAAACTGAAAGTGGGCTGTCCCCAGCGTTCCATCGGGGCGGAAGTAATTAGCTACGCTGGCGCCTTTATTACCAATTGCTGCCCAAAGTATCCGCTGGATAGCACTATGAAGTCTCTTTACCTCACCCTGAGATAGGCTTTTCCCTAACCTTAGTGGGTGGATTCTAGCGGCAAAAAGAGCCTCATCAGCATACATATTACCGATTCCAGCAATCAGGTGCTGGTCGCATAGGAGAGCCTTGATTGGTGCCGAGCGATTATTCAAAATTCGAGCTAAAAGTTGTGGGGTAAAATCGGCTTCCAGTGGTTCAGGGCCAAGCTTACCAACCACAGCATTTTGCTCCTCTACCAACCACATGATTCCAAATTTCCGTGGGTCGCGAAAGTGAAGCGCCATCTCTTTATCCAGGTGAAGTATGGCGCGGACAAACTTATCTGGTTCAGCCGAAGCCGGCTTTAACAGCAACGAGCCAGTCATTTTCAGATGGATAATCAATAAATCATCACTGCTCAAACTGAAGATAAAATATTTACCACGCCGAGCTATACCAGTTATTCTCTGTCCGGTGAGATGGGAACAGAACTCTTCAACTGAAGGCTGGTGGACTATTCCTTTCCAGAATAGGGTGATGTCAGTGATGCAGCACCCAATAATATGGGGCAGTAGCTCATTCTTTATCGTCTCTACTTCAGGAAGCTCAGGCATTCTTATCTCCTAATATTTTCGAATTTTGACATAATTATGGTATAAAACAACAGCTAAAGCAAGCAGTAAACCACCAAGAAAGAAACCACCAAGCACATCACTAGGCCAATGTGCCCCCAGGTAAACACGAGATACCCCGGTGAGAAGGACAAGAAGTATTAGCCCAGACCGCAGGGCCACAATTACTACTGGCTGCTTAACTAATCTCGGAACCAGATAAAAAAGAAAGCCGTAGAAGACAGCAGCATAAACGGCATGCCCGCTCGGAAAGCTAAGCCCATTATTCTCCTGCAGTACCAGAACGAGTTCGCTGTTGGGGCGAGGTCGGCTAATTAACAATTTTAGAAGCCAACTAAGTAGTGCACCAAAACTGGTTAGTGAGGCGATAAAGATAAGCTCAATCTTCCTGCCTAATACCCATAACCCACCCAAAAGTAAGACGACTATAATAGTGGCTGGAATCGAAGAAACCATATAGGAGACAGCTTGCATTACCGGGTTAAGAAAAGGTAGGTCGATTCCTTGCAGCCATGAGCTAATGCCAATATCGCCAGGGAAATAAGGAAGCTGATAAGCAAAGAAGCAAAGTAACCCGAACAAGACAAGGGCAAAGGCGTAAATACCAGCATAGAGCCTGCTCATCTATATAATTCAGCCTTTATTCCATCTCCATCCAGTTGCTGCCGGTTTTGATATCTACTTTTAATGGGAGACTAAGTTCCAGAGCAGTGGACATTATCTCAGGAACAAGCTGGTGCATTAGTTCTAACTCCTCCTCAGGCACTTCAAAAACAAGCTCATCATGTACTTGAAGCAGCATCTTGCTTTTCAATTGGCGCTTTTCCATCTCCCGCTGTAGGTTAATCATCGCCACCTTTATGATATCGGCTGATGTGCCCTGCACTGGCATATTTATTGCCATTCGTTCCGCCGCTTCCCTCGCCTGTCGATTTAAGGAACCGATTTCAGGAATGAAGCGCCTTCTGCCCAGTAACGTCTGAACATAGCCCACTTCCCTTGCTCGTTGCTTGGTAGATTCAAGGTATTGCTTTACCCCGGGGTATTTTCCAAAGTATGAGGCAATGAACTGGGTAGCCTCTTCCCGTGATAGCTCTGTCGCTTGTTCCAATCCGTAGTTGCTCATACCATAGATAACACCAAAGTTGACCGTTTTAGCTACACGCCGCATATCCGGTGTTACCTGTGAGGCATCTACACCAAAGAGTTGAGCAGCAGTAGCCGCATGAATATCCTCATCTCTGTGAAAGGCGCTTAAGAGGTTTGGGTCCTGAGACAGATGAGCCAGGACACGAAGGTCAATCTGTGAATAGTCTCCAGCCAGGAGGCAGGAGCCGAGTGGAGCAATAAAGGCTTGCCTAACCTTTCTCCCTAACTCACCACGGACAGGAATATTTTGCAGGTTAGGCTCACTTGATGAAAGCCGACCAGTAGCTGTCCTAGTCTGATTAAAACTGGTATGCACCCGGCCTGTTTTGGTGTTTATTAAGCTGGGCAGGGAATCAATATAGGTTGACTTGAGCTTGGTTAGCCGCCGATACTCTAAAATAAATTCTATTATGGGGTGAGTTCCGAGAAGTCCCTCCAGTACTGAAGCTCCAGTAGAATAGTTGCTCTTGGTTTTACGGGACGGCGGTAATTTCAACTCTTCGAACAGGACAGAGCTGAGTTGCCGGGGTGAGTTTATATTGAACTGGTGACCGACATTATTATATATCTCAGCTTCCAGCTTCATTAATTGCTCGCCGAAACGGTGTGACATCTGCCTAAGCAAGTCTTTATCCAAGGCTACCCCGTTCCTTTCCATATGGATAAGCACCGGCACCAGCGGCATCTCAACCTCAGAGAACAACTGCCACAGCCCTTGCTGGTGTAGCTCCACCTTTAAGAGTTCGGTTAGTTGTCCAGTGATGTCAGCATCAGCACAGGCGTAATTAGCCGCCTGGCTTATATCTATCTGGGACATAGAGAGCTGCTTACTTCCTGAGCCAATAAGGGCGGCGATGGGTGTCATTTCAATGCCCAGTTTACTAAAGGCGAGGGCTTTCAAACCTAAAAATTTCTCACTGAGTAGATATGCAGCCACCATGGTGTCAAAGGTCAGGTTATTAACCGTTACCCCATATTCAGCCAGCACTGTCATATCGTACTTACCATTATGGGCGAACTTGGCTAAAGTGGCGTCTTCCAGGGGAGGTTTAAGTCGGTCAATGACTTGCTCCAGTGGTAGTTGCTCCACCTGCCCCCAACCAACATGACCAACAGGAATGTAGTAAGCCTCACCAGGGGCTGGCGATAGAGATATGCCTACCAGTTGGGCTAGCATGGAGTTTAAGCTCGTCGTCTCCGTGTCAAAGGCAAAGGACTTAGTTTCTGACAAACGGTTTAACAGCTCTTCAAGGGCTGAAGGGTTATCCACAATATGATAGTCTTGTTGAGGTGGTGGCTTAATTTCAACCTGGGATTTAGTTTCAGGCGCTACTTCTTTTGTTTCTGCCTCAGGCAATTTGGGTAGCAGGCTAAAAAACTCAAGTTCACGGAAAAGCTCGGTTACTTGATGGCGGTCGTAAAGGCTAACCTGGCTGGCATCCAGGTTAAGGGTAACTGGTGTCTGGGTAACAATAGTCGCCAGTTCCTTACTCTGGCGGGCTATGGCTTCATTTTCTCGCAGTAGAGCCTGCAGCTTAGATGGTGTCACTTCGTCAATTCGAGCATAGATTTGGTCTACGGAGACAAATTGTTTGAGAAGTTTAACTGCAGTGACTGGACCCACACCAGGAACACCGGGGATATTATCCGAGGGGTCACCTACCAGTCCTTTAAAGTCGGCAACTTGCTCAGGCTCAACACCAAATTTCTGGCTCACGGCGGCTTCATCGTAGAGCATGGTATCACCAAAAGATCTCTTCGGTGTAAGTACCTTCACCCGGAGCGAAACCAATTGCATAGCGTCAGCATCCCCAGTAACAATAATGGTATCGATATCCTGGTGGCTGGCCTGCTGACAGAGGGCACCCAAGACATCATCTGCCTCATAGCCATCAAGCTCAAAGATGGGGATATGAAAGGCTTCAACCAGTTCCTTAACCCTCCCAAATTGATTGATCAGTTCCTCAGGGGTCTTGGGTCGCTGTGCCTTATACTGGTCAAACATTTTGTGCCTGAAGGTAGGGGCTGCCGTATCAAAGGCGATAGCATAGTGAGTCGGCTTTAGCTCATTTATTACTTTCAAGAGCATAAGAGCAAAGCCATAAACAGCACCTACCATCTCACCAGTCTTACTTACTGTTAACGGAGGCAGGGCGTGGAAGGCACGATGTACTAAAGCATTACCATCAAATAGGACTAAAAGTGGCTTTTTCACAGCTTTATTATAGCAGAGTGGAAAGCACAGCGGATAGTTGACTTATAATGTTTTCTATACTACAGTTTAACTAGGTCAAGTAAATCGGGTGACCGCCCGTCTAAGACGGGAGGAAAGTCCGAGCTCCACCGGGCAGGGTGCTGGGTAACGCCCAGGAGAGGCGACTCTACGGAAAGTGCCACAGAAACATACCGCCCTGTTTGACCAGGGTAAGGGTGAAATGGTGAGGTAAGAGCTCACCAGCGGCTGGGTGACCAGCCGGCTGGGAAAACCCCACCTGGAGCAAGACCAAATAGAGGGACAATAGGATGCCCGGCCTCGTCCCCGGGTCGGTCGCTTGACCCTGATGGTAACATCAGGGCTAGATAGATGGTCACCGCTCCGAATATTTCGGAGTACAGAACTCGGCTTACAGGTTTACTTGACCTTATTTCTTAAACTTTTTACTTCTAGCCTGAGGTTAAAGAAAAGGGAAGTAACACTTAATAATTGAGACTTTAGCCTCGCTCAAGTTTTCCTTGACAGATATCCAATGAAATTTACTACAAAATACTTTTAGGGAGAGTAAGTCCAATGTCAAAAACAATAAAAATTACATTGATAAGCCTGCTACTGGGGGTTATCCTTACCCTATCTTTTGGAATTGGCTGTGCTCTAGGCACCAGAACCTCTCCAAATCCAGAGCAGAACCTGGATACTGTAGAGGAGGCATGGAATATCATCTTCCGGGATTATGTGGACAAGGAGAGGCTTGATAGTACCACACTGAGCCAGGGAGCCATAAGAGGGATGGTGGAGGCATTGGATGACCCTTACACTGCCTACCTGGACCCTGAAACCTACCAGCTGAACTTGAGTAGCTTAAGAGGGAAGTATGAGGGCATTGGCGCCTATGTAGGAATGAAGGACGAACAAATAATAATTATCGCTCCCATTGCTGATTCACCAGCGGCTAAGGCAGGTATTAAAGCTGGCGACATAATTCTGGAAATCGATAGCAAGTCTGCCACAGGGATAAGCCTGGCTGAGGCCGTGATTAACATTAAAGGTCCCAAGGGGACATCCGTCACCCTCCTTATCCTTCACCAAGATGAAACCGAGCCTGTGAAAATTGAGATAGTTAGAGCCGAAATTGAGGTGACCAGCGTCCGTTTTGAGATGAGAGAAGACATCGCCCTTATTACTATCACCTATTTTTCAGAACATACCAGTGAAGAGCTATTCCCGGTGCTGCAGAGTATAACCGAAGAAGCAGCTACAGGCATTATCCTTGACCTGCGAGCTAATCCTGGTGGCTTACTGCAGGAGGTGGTTGATATCGCGAGCTACTTCTTGACGGAGGGAGTAGTGGTTAGTGTGGTGGATAATGAAGGAAAACTCACTACCTCGGAAGTTACACCTAAAGGAGTATTTACCGAGCTACCCATGGTTGTTTTGGTAGATAGCTATAGTGCTAGCGGCAGCGAGGTATTAGCTGGAGCTCTACAAGATTACGAGCGCGCTACCATCGCTGGTACCACTACCTTCGGCAAGGGCAGCGTCAATATTCTGCACGAGCTCGGAGATGGTTCAGGATTATATATTACCACTGCTCGCTGGCTCACCCCCAATGATCGCCTTATAGAAGGTAAAGGGATAGACCCAGACTATGAGCTTGAGCTTATTGGTGAAGATGCCATCCAATGGGCTATAGATTACCTGAAGGGACTCTAATCCGCCTTCTTCTTCGCCTCTTCCCACAGGGTATTCTGCTCATCGAATGATAGCTTGCCGAGGTTTAGTCCTCGCTGGCGGCAAGCCCTTTCCATATATGTAAACCGGCGATAAAATCGCTGGCTAGCTTCCCTGAGTGCCGCCTCTGTATCTATCTCCAGCCGTCTGGCAAAATTAGCCAGAGTAAATAGTAAATCGCCAAACTCCTGGGCTTTCTCCTCCTGGCTATCAGCCCGCTTAAATTCCCCAATTTCCTCAGCCAGCTTATCGATAACACCGTTAATATCTTCCCAGTCAAAGCCTACCTGCGCCACCCGGCGCTGAATTTCCTGACTGTAAGCTAAGGCTGGCATCTGCTTAGGCACACCGTCCAACATAGAGATACCAGCCTCACGCTCCTCCTGTTTGAGAACCTCCCAGTTGAACAACACCTCGTCAACATCCTTCACTTTTAGCGAGCCAAAGACATGGGGATGGCGATGAATTAGCTTGGTATTGATGCTATTTACCACATCCCCAAGCTCAAATTCGCCGGCTTCAGCAGCGATCTGGCTATGAAGAATAATCTGCATCAACAAGTCGCCTAATTCGACACAGAGATTCTTTGGGTCTTCCTTATCAAGAACCTCCAATACCTCATAACACTCTTCCAGCAGGTTATCCCTCAGTGAAGCATGAGTTTGTTCTCTATCCCAGGGGCAACCATCAGGGGCACGCAGCTTGGCAACAATATCTACTAAGGCGGAAATTTGGCTTAAATCCTCAGGCAAAGACAAAGTAGTCTCCTTAACTTTTATCCAGATTATAAAGGCTGGTCTCGAATAAGGCAAACAATATTCTTAAGACGGCAAGGTGACAGCCCAAGTTATCCC
>SDBV01008263.1_pt1 | contig 14081 bp, 10 predicted proteins | sample 2277081 | NCBI WGS metagenome assembly SDBV01 (sample SAMN10402039, study PRJNA504765) | marine sediment metagenome | isolation source: marine sediment core GS10_PC15, 223 cmbsf | place: Arctic Ocean: Southern Knipovich Ridge | collected 2010
CCTTAGAAAAGTTTGATTTCCAGAGCCTCCTCCTGCAGCCACCCCGGGCCGCGGGGGAGAGCAGGATTCTTGCGCCTTTTATCTCGAGACAAAACCCATGTTCCGGCCATGACGGCCGCCCCATCCAGCTGTAGGAGCTGCATGCTCCTGAGATGTCTCTTTTTTCCAGCCTCGGGCAAGGCCGTGCGGAACGTGTGGACTCTGCTGTTCTGCCATCGCGCCAGGAACATAGATAGAGATTCATCGTAGGGAGTACTGAAAACAAAGGCTTCGCCCGGAGTCTCGGCCACGTCCTGGCCGGCGTACCCCGGGGTGTCCCTTCTGAAAAAGGCCGAGCTCAATTCCACACCGAAGCGGTCGATGTCCGCTTCGTCTTCCAACAGCACGTCGGTGTCGGCTATAAAAACTCTGAACTGGAACTCGGGGTGGGTCTGCTTGACAGATCTCAGAAAGAGCAGCAGCCAGCTCTTGGCATAATTCAGGTGGGCCACCGACTCCGCGGTTTCCCGCTCCCGCCGCCAGTAGGGTCGAAAGAACACGGACAATACTTTCGTTTTTTCCTGGGTTACGGGAGCTATGCGCGTGAAGAGCTGTGCAAACCGCCCGGAAGCTTTCCAGTTTATGTCTCTGAACCGGTCACCGGGCATGTATTCACGCATGAAATAGCGCTCGATATCCGATTGCTTGAGCTTGCTCTTCTCCTCGAGCCCGTCAAGAGCATCCACATTGGGAAATTTTCGTTCCGACAGGAAGGCCGGCCGCACGGGCAGCTTCCTCTTCTGTACGGCGCCAAAGCGTGCACGGGTCAGCCCGAACACATCCTTGATCAGAAACCGACCTCGAGCGTCAAAACTGCCGCATAACGGGATTCGCACCGGGACGGTTACGTTTTCGCCGCCGCGGAACGGCACCTCGATGTAAGGGTAGAGCAATGCTTCTCTGCCAACGGTCATTTTACCGCTCAACGTAAAATGTATGCGATAAAAGGGCAGGCATCGGCATTTCTCCGCCAGCACTGCGTGATGCGAGCCACGATCGCCGGCGATGAGGGCTGCCGAGGTGTCCCACTCGATTTCCGTGGCAACGAGTCTTCTGGCCTGCATCCTGCCGATTATCCCCACCGTGGACAGCACCAGCAGCACCGCCGCTGAAAGCGTAAATGCAAAGGGGTTGTTTGTCGAAAACGCCTGGACCAGGAGGTATGCGCCGGCGGCAAGCAGAGCCGACCCCACAAAGGTGAAAGGATAGTAGAAAGTGAAGCGTTTTGCGATGTGCTTCAGGCCAAGCAGGTCCATAAGGTCAGAGGCGGCTGTCCTCAGCGCGAGGCAGGAGAAGACGCCCTCTCGCGGCGGTTGCTATCTCTGCCGCCGAACGGACCCCGGCCTTTGGCCTCGACGGGAACAGAATCCAGTATTGACTCGAGCAACTCCACAGGGGATTGATCCGGGTCTTGCATGATCAGCCGGTGTGAAACAGCCGGCAGGTAGATTTCCTTGATGAAATCTATAGGAACGTAATCGAGACCGCGAATCAACGCCAACGCTCGGGCAAAGCGTGACATTTTCACACCGGTCCGCGGGCTGGCGCTCATGAGCACATCCGGGCTGTGCCGGGTTTGCCGAACGCACTCCACGATGTAGTCGACGACGTCGTCGTGTATGCTCACATCGTCCACCCGCTTCTGCCACCGGCGTAAATCGGCGGCACTAACGACGGGACCGAAGCCCTGCCAGGCGTCGTCTCTGCCGTGCTGCTTTACGATCTCGGCTTCATCCTCGGCGTTGGGGATACCGATCGACAGCTGCACCATGAACCGGTCGAGCTGCGGCGCCGGCAGGGGGAAGAGGTGAGCGCCCTTCAGGTTCATAGTGGCAATTATGAAGAACGGGTCAGACAGCCGGTAGGTGCGTCCCTCGACCGTCACCGCCTGCTCCTCCATGGCCTGGAAGAAACTGCCCTGCGTCTTCGGCGTAAGAAGATTGATTTCATCGCACAGCACGAAGTGGGCGAAGATCGGTCCTTTGTTGAACACGAATTCGCTGCCGGAACCATCCAGGCGCGTAAAGCCCAGTATATCCTGCGGCAGAAGATCGACCGTGCACTGTATTCGGCTGAAGGCCTCGATCATCACGCCTTCGGGGGAGCGGTCTCCTTCCTCCCAGGCGATCGAACCGGCCAGAGCTCTGGCCAGCGAGGTCTTGCCGACACCGTGGGAATCGGCGAGCATTACGTGCCCCCCGGCCAACTTCGACGCAATTATGTACTCGAGCTTGGCAGTGTCAATGTAGATTACCGACTTGATGTTCTTGATCAGTCGGGCAACGCCATCCTGGATCTCCGGGTCAAACGCACTCGATAGAGATGCATCATTTTCAACCGGTTGGGAAGCCATAATTACCTCTGAAAATAGGTAAAAAGGGATCGAAAGTCAAGGCAACTCCCACCGCCTCCGGGTCCCGGTCTACGCGCCGAGAAACGCCTTGATTTATTGTCGGCCATCTGCTAACGTGCTGGATTGAAGCGTGGGCATTCCCGCAGGTAAGAGGCCCGCAGCAGGAACCACCGGAATGATGGAGCTCGAAAACGCCGTCGACTATTTTCCCTATATCCGCCACGAGCTTAACCAGGAGAAACTGCTGAAGGCCAAGATGTGGCGCAACGTCATCGGCAGCCTCTTTGACGAGGCCAATATGACGGACGCGGGCGATCAGGTCACTATCAGAGGCGACGAGAATGTTCAGCTCTTCAGAAACGTCACGATAAACGGCGTCAGAGAACAGCGCAAGATCGCCCACGCGCCCTTCTCCGTCGGCGCCATAGTGCCGAGACACAGAAGTCTCTATGACTACGGCATCGGCATGCCCGTGCACAACCGCCTGATCAACTCTGAGGTCATGCTTCTGGCAGGAAGCAATCTCTTCGTCGCCGCATACGACACCATGCTGCGCCACTACGGTGCGATGATGTTTCTGCGGCAAGACACCGTGCTAAAGCGCAAGGGCTACCCGCGAGCTTTCCTGTCGATCGAGCGCTATCTGCAGGAGGTATTCCCCGCCTACCTGAATGCGCAAATGTTCGAAGGAGTGGGCGCGAGCAAGCTCAAGCGCGATATAATCGTGTATCCCGGCCACGAGAAAAACCCCGTAACCAAGAAACGCAGCGGCGGACGGTCGAAGACCGGCAGGCTCAGAGACCTCAGTCCCCTCATCTTCGAAACGTTCAGGAACCTTGCACGCGACAACACGACCCGGCTCTACATTACGCCGGTAAATGTCTCATTCTCCAAATACCCGGACGCCACGTTCATCGCGCACCCCACCAAACACAGGGGGTTCGGATTCATCGAGGGCCTCAGGTACATGCATGAGCAAATCTTTGTCGACACGGCCTATCCGCGATATGCCCATGCCCACCCGGAAGCCAAGCTGGATGTCATCGTCAATTACGGCAAGCCGGAGCATTACCGCGGCGAAAACCTCAGATCGTTCAGGGACATATTCAACTACACGAAAGCGCTGAAAGAAAAAATCGGCCGTTTGGAAAGTATATTCCCCAGCACACTTCTGTTTCGAGCCATGGGAGACCATGTAGAGAGGTCCTTTTCCGACCTCGAAAACAGCGCCAAGAGGCTCTACGACCACTACGGGCAGTCAGGCATCAATGTCACGAAAATTTCGGTTGGTCCCGGGAAAATGCGTCCCATTCGAGAGATGGCCGAGGAGATGACGGAATCCCTCAACTCCAACCCGCCCTATCGCATCTTCGGGTCCCAGACAAAGGAATTCGTCGCCTGCCGGGCGGGACGGTTCACGACGCGGGACAAGAAACTCCAGGACTGGTACGCCAACAGCATACGTCACCTGGACCCGGAAACGCCGGCTTAAAGGCAGTGTTACGTTGCGCGGGCGGACCGGTCCGGGCTGCTGTTTCCGCCCGGCTCCCCGAGTGACCTGCGGCAGAAAACCAGCTCGAACTCTTCGTTCGACTCATAGGCGAAGCCCAATACTTCCTGCCATATATTCCTCTTTTCCATGCAGAGGTAGAAATACACCCGGTCGTGCCAATTTCGCATAACATCATGCATGTGCCTGAACAGCCGGATCTTGACATGGTCGGGGTACGTCAGCTTGCCCTTGGGGTCCCTGGCCGTTTCCATCTGCAGTATCTTGCTCTTGACCCCGGCTTTCCTGATGGAGTTTATGGCCGGCTTGATCATCGTCACCGATCCGTAGGAAACGAACGAAACCTCTCGGGGGCTGAACCGGTGTTGGAGGGAGCGGCCAATCGCACGGTAATCCTTCTCCCAGCCCTTGTAGTAGACCATGGGATGAAAGTGGAAGGCCACCCTGACCCCGCGGTCGGCGACAGCTCGAGCCGCCATAAGCCGCTCGGCCAGAAGGGGTGTGCCGAGCTCCTCGTTGCGGATTATTACGTCAGGATTGAGAGACCAGCTGCACACGAGGTTGGGCGGCACCTCGTTTTCGAGCAGGTAACCGACGTTGCTCGACTTGGTTTTGAGCTCCAACAGCACGTTTGGATGCAGGCGGGCGAAATCCAGGAGATCAGAAAGGATGTCGTTCCGGTTGCCCCACACCAGCGAGTCGGAGGCCTGGCCGGTGCCGAAATGGTAGAGCCGGTCCTGTTCGATATCGATCCGCTCCAGCTTCGAGCGAAAGTCCCGGTCAAAAACGGCCCTCTCACCGTAAAACGTCTTAATAACGCAGTATGTGCAGCCGTATGGGCAGTTTTCGACGGCATCGATCGTGCGCAGCCGGCAGCACAGTGTTGCCGGGGATGCCACGGGGCACAGCCCGGATATTTTCTTGCCCGACTTTTCGACGTGCACGGTCAACCTGCGGGGGGATGAAGGTCGCTCATTCCCCGAAGAGTACTCTTTCTCCCCGCCCTTGACGGCCTGGTACCAACTCTGAAAGCGGGCCAGGGTCTTCCTGCCTTCGCCTTCTACTTCGTTTTTTTCCCACCACGTCCAAATCGGCATCTCCCCCCACATGCTCAGGTCTCTCGCGGCGCCGGCGAGCAGTCTCAACTCCTGCACGGTAAGCCTGTAGCGAAGGGCAACCCGCGTAAGAAAAGCCTGCGCCGCGGGCTCCAAATCGGGCAGCAGGGTTTCGCCCCGGAAACGCTTCAGTTTGTCGCGATACCAAGCATCGTCTCTGCGGCGGGTTTTTCGACCGGGCATGGGGCTGCTCACGTCAACGGACTCGCGGGTTCTTTTCAAAACTGGGGCAGTGCCTTCCCGTGGCGCGGAAAACAACGGTACTGGGCATCTCACGCGCTTTGACCCCGAATACTCTGCAGGCGCGCGGGAAACGTTTGTCCCAGGAGACATGAAAATGCAGACACTTCAAACAGTTCGGGGGTCTGGGAGGCGTATTCAACACCAGCTACCTGTTCCTGCTAAAATATAGACGGCCTCAACCAACGTCAACCGGGCTTGCCGTTCCGCCTGCTACCCGGCCCGCCGTTCCGCTTGCGAGAGATGGGAGCATGGCTATGCGGCTGCCTGTCCGGGGAACCCGAGGGACATGCGACATCTTGCATTTTCACCGGGCGCGTGCATAATGACACAATCTTGAAGGGCGAAGGGAGTCATACATGGCTGTGGCCGCAAAGATAAAAGACATGATGCAGCGCTCCTCATGGATTAGAAAGATGTTCGAAACGGGAACCGAGCTCAAAGCGAAGCACGGCGCCGACAGGGTATGCGATTTCTCGCTGGGCAACCCCGTCATTGAGCCACCGCCGGAGTTCAGCCGCGCAGTGATCGAGATTGTGAGCGATTCAACACCGCTGAAGCACGCCTATATGCCCAATGCGGGATACCCCGGGGTACGGAAAAAGATCGCGGAGCACGTGTCGCAGGAACAAGGAGCTCAGCTAACCGCGGAGCACGTCATCATGACCTGCGGCGCCGGCGGCGCCATGAACGTAGCGCTGAAAACTATCAGCAACCCGGGCAGCAAGGTGCTGGCAAGCACCCCATGTTTCATGGAGTACGCTTTCTATACCGGTAATCACGGAGGCGAGCTGCAACTGGTACCGTCTAGCGACGATTTCGACCTGGACATAGAGGCCCTGGAGAGCCGGATCGACGGGCAAACCGTGGCGGTAATCATCAACTCTCCCAACAACCCCTGCGGCCGTATCTATCCTCGATCGACGCTGGAAGCCCTTGCCGCAATGCTCGAAGCCAAGAGCCGCGCCGTCGGTCACGCCGTCTATCTGATTGCCGACGAGCCGTACAGAAAGATCGTGTATGACGGCGAAGTCGTTCCCAGCGTACTGTCGGCCTACCGCAACAGCATCATTGCGACTTCCTATTCCAAAGAGCTGTCCATCCCCGGCGAGCGCATAGGCTATCTCGCGGTCCATCCCGAGGCCGAGGATGTGAGCGATCTGTTGAACGGCATGGTCCTCTGCAACCGCATACTGGGATACGTGAACGCTCCCGCTCTGATGCAGCGAGTCGTCGAGCGTTTGATCGGCCGAACCGCTGATCTCAGCGCCTATCAGCGCAAACGAGACGCTCTCTGCAGCGGGCTTTCGGATATCGGCTACGAATTCAGAAAACCCCAGGGAACATTCTACCTTTTCCCCAAGAGCCCCGTGGAAGACGACACCGAGCTCGTTGCCGCCCTGCAGGAACAGCTCATACTGGCCGTGCCGGGCAGAGGCTTCGGCTGCCCCGGGTATTTCCGCATCGCTTTCTGTGTGGACGATACCGTCATCGCCCGCTCCATGGACGGGTTCGCGAAGGCCTATCGCCGATGCGTGGGATAGCGCGAGCTCCTAACGCCGCGAACGAGGTCAGTCTCTCAGGTTGAGCGGCGTATAGTCGCGCTGCAGGTAGACGTTGCGATAGGCGGGGCGCACGATCTTTCCGCCGCTCAGTATCTCTTCGATCCTGTGGGCGGCCCACCCCGCGATTCTGGCGATGGCGAAAATCGGAGTGTAGAGCTCCTCGGGAATATCCAGCATCCTGTAGACAAACCCGGAATAGAAATCCACATTGGCGCACAGACCCCGCTCGAGGTTTTTTTCCCTCTGCAAGACTTTCGATGCCAGCCGAGCGACACGCCCGTAGAGCAGAAACTCTTCCCCCATACCCTTCGCATCGGCCAGCTCCCGGGCTTTCTTCTCTAAAAGCACCGCTCTGGGGTCAGAGCATGTGTAAACGGGGTGGCCGATTCCGTATATGAGTCCGGATTTGTCATAGGCTCCCCGGCGTACAACCCGCGTAAGATAGGCTTCGATGGCTTTCTCATCCTGCCAATCCCCCAGGGCGGATTTTAGATCGTCCATCATTCCCTTTACCTTCAAATTGGCGCCCCCGTGCAGAGGCCCTTTGAGAGAACCGATGGCAGCAGCTATGGCCGAATACGTATCAGTACCCGTGGAGCTGACCACGTGCACGGTAAAGGAGGAGTTGTTTCCTCCCCCGTGCTCCGCGTGCAAGACCAGGGCCAGGTCCAGGATCTCGGCCTCCAACTGCGTAAAGCGGCTGTCCGGTCTGATCAGGTGAAGCAAATTCTCCGCGGTCGAGAGATCGCTTCTCGGGCGGTGAATGTAGAGACTCCGCCCGTTGAAGTAGTGTGATTTCGCCTGATAGCCGTAGGCAGCCATGGTGGGCAACTGCGCAATCAGCTGAATGCACTGTCTGACAACGTTTTTGATGCTGGAATCGTCCGGGTTCTCGTCATAGGAATAGCCGACCAGCACGCTGCGCGCCAGCTTGTTCATGATATCCCGGCTCGGAGCCTTTAGGATCATGTTCTCCGTGAAGCCATCAGGCAACGGCCTGTTTTCGCTCAACAATGCGATGAGATTTTCGAGCTGCTTCTTGTTGGGTAATTCCCCGCAAACCAGCAAATGGCAAACCTCCTCGAAGCCGAAGCGATGGTCCTCCTGAAACCCGTGCACGATGTCGAATATGTTGATACCCCGATAGGTCAACCGCCCCTCGTCGGGGATTTTGTTGCCCTCGTCGAAGATGTACCCGTGAACGTCCCCGATCTCGGTCAGACCTACCAGTACTCCGGAACCGTCCTCGTTGCGCAGGCCTCTTTTTACAGAATACTTTTGATAGAGCTCGATGGGAATTCGGTTGCGCCGTTCAGCGTGTCGGGTCAGCTCATTGAGGATGGCCGCGCTGCTCATTTTGCACTGCTCCTAGTTAAAAGGTTTCATCAGGTAAGCCATGTCAAAGGGAATAGGGCCGTTTTCTGCCGTGCATATTCCCTTTACTGCCGGATGACGGGCGAGCACGGTATTGTAGTAGAAAAGAGGGATTTGCGGAAGGGCCTGCATGAGATAATCATGCACCCGTCTGCTCTGCGCAGGAATCGCTTCTCTTTGGTTCATGGCACGCGCGATCAGTCCCCGGGAGAGCAGTAGCATCGCCAGTAAGCGGTCGGTAACAAAGATCAGCGAAGATCTCCTTTTCCTCAAATATTCCAGACAAATCCCCTATTATTGAAAGCGCCTGTCAGAGGGGCGAATTGCAGATTCGGATCGGCATAAATTCCGGACCGGCTGTAGCAGGAGCCACCGGTAGCAAAAAATACAGCTACGACCTCTGGGGGGATACGGTCAATACCGCATCGAGGATGGAGTCCCAAGGTGTTCCGAACGGTATACAAGTCAGCAGTAACACATTTCGCAAGCTGCGGGGAAAATACAGGTTTGCCCAAAGAGGGTTCATTGACGTCAAAGGCGAGGGCGTCATGGATACTTATTTATTGCTAGGCAGGGAAGACGGTACGCCACGGAAGTAAGTCGGCCTGGAAGGGCGCCGATCCTCGGATTTTCACCGCTGTCAGTCGGGAGCTCGCGGGAAATCCGCGACACTCTACTTGCAGACGTGCATATCGGCCATGTATGATGTCAGCCCGAACAGCGAGGAGACATACATGCATGACGGCAGAATGAGCTTTGCCGCTTTACTGGATTTCTACAGGAAACATCTCCTGGAAGATATCATGCCCTTCTGGGTCGAGCACGCCATCGATCGGGAGTATGGCGGCATATTCACGGGCATAAACGACGACGGGTCACTGAACACGACAGACAAATTCATTTGGTCCAATGCCCGGGCAATATACACGTTTTCAGCCCTGTACAATCACATGGGCAAAGACGAGAAGTGGCTCGATGTAGCCGCGAATATATGCCGATTCTGCCTGGACCACGGCAGGGATGAACGGGGCGTTTGGGGGTATCTTGCCGATAGAAAGGGCAAAATGCTCGAAGGCGAGAAGGCCATACAGGTAGACGCCTTCGCTCTGATGGGCCTCACCGAGTACGCCCGGGCAACGGGGGACCGGGAGGCCATCGAGGCTGCCGTCGCAACGTATGAATCCGTTATAGACCGGCTGGCCCGCCCGGGGAGCTACGGGACACACCCCTACCCCATTCCCGAAGGGGCCAAGGCGCATCGTGACCGCTTCCAGTTTGCCCTGGCTTTTTTCGAGCTGGGCGCCTATCTCGAGCGGGAAGACATCCTGCAGCAGGCTCTCGTCAAGGCCGATGACGTTATGGACAACTTCCGCAGGCCGGAGAGAGAAGTGCTGGTGGAGTACGTGTCTTGCGACAACCGCATGATGGACACCTCGGCCGGCAGGGCCATGGTTCCCGGCCACGCCCTGGAATCCATGTGGTTCATGATTCACGTCTACCGCCATCTCCAGAATCAGGAGCGAATCGCCCAGGCCGCCGAAACAATGCGGTGGGCCATGGAGAAGGGCTGGGATTCCGAGCACGGCGGCCTCTTTCTGGGGATCGATATCGACGACCGGAAGCCGCCTTACTGGAAAAACGCAGACACCAAGATATGGTGGGTGTTTTCAGAGGCGCTCTACGCCATGCTGCTCGCCTACGAACACTGCCGGCAGGACTGGTGTTTGCATTGGTACTGGAAAGTCCACGACTGGACCTTCGAGCATTTTCCCGACAGGCAGCACGGGGAATGGACCCAGAAACTGGACCGAGAAGGGCGCAAAATCGACCGCCTTATCGCGCTGCCCGTAAAAGACCCCTTCCACCTGCCGCGGGCCATCATTCTGTGCATCGATGTCCTGAAACGCCTGACCCATGCCGAAGCGTCCGTTTTCTAGATCAGCCGGCCGCGAAGGCAAGAAACCGTTCTTCGGCTGGATAAACGCTGCCCTTCTGTTCGCCGTTTACATGGGCGGCTTCGGAACCGCGTACTATGGCTTTTCCGTCGTGTTCCCGCGAATGATCACGTCGTTGGGCTGGGCCCGAGGTCAGGCCTCTCTTGCTCACACCCTGTTCGGCCTCCTATCCGGCTTGATGGCGCCGCTCATCGCCGTGTCCATAGGCCGCCTCGGCGCCAAGAAAACTATAGTTTTCGGTCTCTCCGTCATGTTCCTGACAATGCTCCTACTCGGAACACTGCCATTGTCGATTTGGGCCTGGACCCTGCTCTGGGGCCTGGCCATGCCCTTCGGATTCGGCTTCTCCGGAATTTTGCCCGTGCAGGCCACCGTGATGAACTGGTTCTACGCCAAACGGGCTACAGCCATGGGAATCGTGATGACAGGTGGCGCGGTAGGTGGGTTCCTGGTGCAGCCCTTCTTCACCTGGCTCATGAACGAATCCGGCACGTGGCAATCGGGATGGATAGCCTGCGGTGTCGTGGTGTTTATGGCGCTGTTGGCCAGCCTCTTTGTCGCGGGCGTTCCGGCAGACAAGGGACAGTTGCCGGACGGCCCGCTAGAGGGAGAGGCGCTGCCTTCCCGCGTCGATTCGCCGGCGAATGGGATGGCTCACCGGCTGCGCTCCGACCGACCAACTCCCACTATACATCGCACCCGGGCCCATAGCCAACACCTTGATTTTCACGGTTCCGCCGGCGGCCGGCTACCTGGCGGACAGAAGCGGCTCTTACGACGCTGTTTTCATGGGTATCTCTGCCGTTATGATCTGCGGGGTGGCGCTGGCGCTGTTGATGCGCCCGCCGTCGCAGTCTGCGGGGTGACGCCTGTGCAGGCCCCTGAGGGTGTGGACCTAGTACCTGCCGGACCGCGCGACGCCGGCGTCGCTAGTAGCCATGATCGCATCGAAGTGCTTCAACAGCAGTCCCGCCTTCAGGTCACGGCAGCGCGCGTCGTCCCACAGATCGTTGAACTCGCCGGGGTCTTCCTGCAGATCGTAGAGCTCTCCCAGCGAATGCCCGTGGTAGACTATGCTCTTGTATCTGCCGTCGAAATACATCGTGCCGTGCGTGGCGTCCGGGCGATCGAGGGCATCGTTATACTCGCAGACCACGTGGGGCTTGTGAAACCCATAGCCGGCCTCTCCCGCCAGGAGCGGAACCAGGGATTTGCCCTGCATCGAGTCAGGCACGGGAAGGCCGGCCGCCTCTAGCAGCGTAGGGGCCAGATCGACGAGCTCGACGAGGGCCGTACTCTTTACGCCGCCCGGGAACTTCCCCGGCCAGGCGATCATGAGAGGCACGTGCACGAGGGCCTCGTAAAAGCGACAGCCTTTGTACAGCAGGCCGTGATCGCCGAGCAACTCGCCGTGATCGCTGCTGAAGATGATCAGGGTGTTTTCGAGCTGGCCCGTCGCTTCGAGGGTATCGATGATTCGGCCGAACTGATGATCGATCAACTCGATCATGGCGTAATAGCAGGCTTTAATGAGGCGTGCATCGTACCCGGCCGGCGGCTCTGATGCCGAGTCCCGGAAGCTGCGGGAGTCATGAGCAGCAGCATTGTAAGCGCCTGGTTCCAGGGGGCTCGCAGCCTCGATGGTCTGCTGATCGACTTCGGCGAAGGCCTTCTGGTGCTCTATGTCGGTCTCCCGGAAAAGCGGATAGGGCATCTGTTGCGGATCGTAGCGATCCAGGTATTCCTGAGGAGGGTCGAAGGGAGGGTGGGGATCGAAAGGATTGACGCTCATGAGCCACGGGCCGTCTCTCTTTTCGGTCACGAAATCAATCGCCATCTCCGTGCACCAGGTAGTCTGGTGATACTCCGTGGGCGCGCCGGGACCGTAGTGCACGTTGTCGCGGGCGCCGTATATCTCCTGCGGATCGACCCCCTTGCTCCGCAACCAGCCGTCGTAATCGTGCTTCTCGGGCCAGTCAGGGTGGGGGTGGTGACTCCAGTGGAATACCCTGTAGCCGTCCTCCGGGCGCCGCTCGGCCCTCTCCCACGATCGCGACAGGTGAAGCTTGCCGGCCAGCCCGCAGTCATACCCGGCGTCGGCGAGCAGCCTGGTTACGAGGGTTTCGCTCGAGGGAAAGAACTCGTTGCCGTTGCGGTGTACATGATGCGATGCCGGGTACCGTCCCGTGAGGAAGGTGGCCCGGCTGGTGGTGCAGATCGGGCACTGGGTGTAGGCGTTCGTGAAGGCTACGCCTAGCTCGACGAGACGGTCCAGATTGGGAGTCTGTATATGGGTGTTGCCCAGAGATCGAATTGTGTCGGAGCGTTGTTGATCCGAGCAGTACCAGAGTATGTTGGGCATCGTCATGGGCGTTCTCCCTGAGGCAGCCCTCGAAGTAAAGAATGCAGGGGCCTACCTTTGAAGAGCAGAAGATAGCAGGTATGCCAGGCCCTGTCAAAGACGGCTATGTCCGCGTCCAAGCCGGCCCGCAAGGCCCCCGTGCCCTTTATGCCCAACATCCGCAGCGGGTTCGCAGACGCCATGCCGATGCATCTGTGAAGCGGAACCCCAAGAGTCTTTGCCGTTCCGGCGACGACATCCTTGATGAGCTTCCGTGACCCCACCAGGATGCCGGAATCTGCGTAATACACGCCTTCACCCCGGGTGACGGTTTTCCGGCCGCTGTAACGGAAGTCGCCCACGTCGTTGGGATCGCGGCCGGCCGATACTACGGCGTCGGAAATCAGGACCATTCTCTCCGGCGGCCGTATGCGCAGGGCCAACTCCATGGCAGCCGGGTGAACGTGTGTGCCGTCCCCGTTTAACTCGGTGTACACCTCCCGATCGAGCAGAGCCCAGTGCGCGAGGCCCGGCTGCTTGTGCGAGAGGCCGCTCATGGCATTGAAGAGATGGGTAATCGCCAGCCGATTGTCAGGTCCAAGACTCAGGCCGCCTTCGCCGGTCAGTCGATGCATATCGTCGAGGGTCGCCTCGGAATGCCCGAAAGCCGGCAGCGCCCCCAGGCTGCGCAGCAGCGCGATCATGTCGGAGACGCCCTCCAGCTCCGGGGCCAGGGTCATCATTGCCAGCCGGCCGCGGCAGAGCTCCCAGATCCGGCGCAGGTGAGAAGCCGAAGGTGCGCTGACCAGGTTCTCGGCGATGCCGCCCCGTTTATCCCTGGCTATGAAGGGGCCTTCCACGTAGATGCCGGGTATTCTCTTGCCGAGCTCGCGGTCTGCCAGCTGCTCTGCCACAGCGGACAGATAGGTTTCGTCGGGAGTCATAGTGGGCAGGAAGTAGCCCACGCCACGGGAGGCGAGGTATCGCCCTACCCCCGCCAGATGACCTTCCGCCGGGTCGTGAAAGCTGTGTTCGCCGCAGCCGTGGATGTGCAGCTCTACCAGCGCGGGGCAGACCAGCCGCCCATCGACGTTGACGCGCAGCGCGCGTTCCTTCTCTCTCTCCGACAGTCCGCCCCGGGGCCCCGCGTACGCTATCTTGCCGCCGGATATCATTACCACGCCGTCCGGCACGACCCCGTCTTCCAGCACTACGTCGCCGTGTTCGAGCACGATTTTGTTGCCAGTCATGATCTCAGCTCTACTTGCTCAACAGCGGTCATATTACTTACTTTCGTGAAACTCTCGAGGAAGTGTCATGTACTCAACGCATAATGGGCCAACAAGCCGGCTCAATCCTTGTCCAAAACTTCCCGAACCTTCTCTGCCAAAGATTGCGGCGAAAACGGCTTTTGAAGCAACGACACCCCTTCATCCAACACACCGTGGTGGGCTATTGCATTATCCGTGTAACCGCAAATGTACAACACCTCGAGCTCGGGATATTCTTCACAGAGCTTTTCCGACAATTCCTTTCCGCCCATTTCAGGCATGATGACATCGGTTACCAGCAGATCGATTTCAGGGTGA
>SDBV01008264.1_pt1 | contig 14080 bp, 13 predicted proteins | sample 2277081 | NCBI WGS metagenome assembly SDBV01 (sample SAMN10402039, study PRJNA504765) | marine sediment metagenome | isolation source: marine sediment core GS10_PC15, 223 cmbsf | place: Arctic Ocean: Southern Knipovich Ridge | collected 2010
CCCCAAAGGCCAGAAGCACCAGGTAGAGAAACCGGGTGATAATGCTCGCCATCGGGTTGCGGAAGGTGAGGCTGATCCGCCCGCTTTCCGCATAAACGAGCATCTTGTTCGTGTCGGTCTGAAAAACTCTGCGGCCGTTCTCGTCCCGCCAATCGGGGAAGAAGGAAAGGCCGATCTGGACCGGGGTCAGAGATTCTGCAGCCCGATCAGGCGGCATGGCGGCGCCGATGTCGGCTCTAATGCTGCGGCCATTGAAAACCTCGGGAATTACGACGAAATATGGTGCCCTTTTGTCCGCTCCATGGCCTTGACCCGGCCGTTCCCGCGCGGCAGCCGGACCGTCTTCGGCCCGCGGCATTTCTGCGGGTCCGTCGGCAATCCTGTCAGCGAGACCGCCGATGAGACTTTCGTCAGGCCGCCCCACCGTGTACAGGTACTCGCGGTTTTCGCGCCATTTGGGGCCCTTCTTGAAATTTACCAGAACCAGGGGCATGCCGGCCTGATCCAGCTTCTGCAGCAGGTGCGGCGCCGCCAGGCTGCTGCCGGTGTTGAAAACTATCAGACCGGAAACAAGCTTTTTCAGCTCGCTGGGTGTCATTTGCCCGAAAAACGGGTTGAGGTTGATAATCACGCCGGGTTGCTTCTCGGAAAGCAGACGTACCTGGTTGGATTGGAGCAGAAAATCTCTGTACATCGCCCTTCCGGACTGCGGGCCGGTCCGCAGGACATCCAGGCGCACGAACCCGTACGGCTTTCGCCGCGGCACCCCGAGCTTTGGGACGGGATTCAGCACTCTGAAAACAGCCAGGTTTCCGCTGCTGAAGCTTTGCGCGAAATAGTCCGGGAACCGGTCCAGATATCGGCGCATCAGCAGAGTCTGGGTGATAAGATAATCGATCCCGCTGCGCCCGACGTAGTCCGGAAAGGCCGATTTAACACCAGTGGCGCTCGGGTCTGCGCCGCGGAATAGGTCGGCTGCCCAACTGGCATCGATCCCCCACACGAAGAAATGTTTCAATTCAGGGAGCAGATAGGCGTACGTTAACAGGGGCGTCAGCGAAGACTCGATCGTGAGGCCGAGCGCGTTGCGGTGGCCGGTTTTCTGTATTACAAAATCAAGCCAGTGCGGGCTTCCGTAGCGAGTGCTTGACCGCACCAGCTCCGGAAGTATCAGGGCATCATTTTCGACGACGCTCAGGTATTCTTGCAGACCGTCCAAGTCGGCGTCCCCATCAGGGAAATAGTCATTGAACCTGATGCTGTTGTACCCCTCGTGGGCCACCGGGTCCCAGCTGAAAAGCTTGATCAGCAGCAGGCACACCAGGCCCGCGCTGAATACGGATCTGTGGCGCCCGTCCTTCAACCTGCGCGCAAGCTGCAGCAGGATCATCAGGCAGGCGATGCTAAAAAAAATCAGGAACACATCGAAAGCCCTGTACCAGTGCACGGCCAGGTCTTTCATCAGAAAGGCCAGCGAGGTGTCCATCGCCAACCAGAAAAAAACTGCGCTCGAGCAAAAAACAAAACCGAGCAGGGGCGCTTCGATTTTGCGTCGGGCCGCCAGGTAGATGCCTGCCACAAAGACTCCAATGAAAAATACGTTGATCGCTTTCATATTGACGAACAGCTCGTTGAGAACGGTCCGCCAGATCGGCCCTCCCGTCGACAGAGCCTGGAAGATGTCTTTGCCCAACAGCGACAGCAGGCCGGGGTAATAGGAAATGATTGAGACCCCGCTGCTGAAATGACCGTACCTGAAAAACAGGAAGACCACCGGAAAAGCGATCAGCACGGGGACGGCATAGATTGCAATCAGAACCAGTGGGCGAAAGCGCCGGCGGTACAAGACGAAATAGATCGTCAGCAGAATGTACAGAAAAACAGTGCTCAGGTAGTGCGAATATATCAACAACGAAACCAGTAGTATCAACCTGGCAAGATCCATACCCGCGCCGCCACGGCGGTATTTCTCGAGATAGTAGAGGCAGAGCATGATCAGGGCGTGCCCGAAAGTGGACACGAACGTGCCTCCAAGAACACCCACCGTGCTCACACCTTGCAGCCCATCCCCGGGATAGAGCAGGTAGAAAAGCAGGCCGGCCATGGCGAGCAGATATGTGTTGATGAGACCGTTCGATCGGCTCAAAATCAAGACGGCCAGTTTCATGTAGGCGCAGGAAAACAGCAGTATGACAGTCAGAATGCCCAGATTGAAGGATAGCTGGAACGGAAAGAAATGTCCGAGCAGCAGATGCAGGTTGCTAACAAAGAAATAGAATGCCGGCGGATAGAAGTAAAAGATGGGGAAGCCCTGGAACCAGCGCGGGTCATAGCCGGTCGAGTCGAAATTCGAGAACAGCGCGTTGTATTCTCGGGCCAGATGCAGGTGCCCGATTGTGTCCCAACCCGTCAGAGGCTCGAGCGTCAGATAGTAGGAGAATTTGACACTCAGAATTACCAGCAGCGACAGGTAAGCCACGAGCGGGATAAGCCTGGCCAGCCGTGACGGCGGCACAACGTTCTGCAAGTCGGATTCGTCGACAATACTGATGCGGCTACCCCTTGCTGATTTTAGAAACCTTAGATAAAAGAAACCAAAACATCAAGCAGGGGCCGCGAGTGAAATATTGACTTTAGCCGGCAAAAGGACTGTTACAATCCGGTGGATTCCGGCCCATGTTCGCGTTCTCGGCTACTTCAGCAATATAATACTGATAAGCTCCTTTTTCGGGCTCGGCATGGGTTTCAATATATTGGGCTCGGTGCTGGGCGGGTTTCTCGAGTATCTTTCGATGATCGCCGGTTTTCGTTTCCTGCTGTTAGTTGCCCTGGCCGCCTATGGCCTGTCCTACCTGATGTTCCGCTCCGGGGGAAAAGCCGTCCGCTGCGTTTGACATTTGCCTCTGCCGCCTTTGAGCTTGTCACGGCCGTTGCAGAGCAGGACACTCGAATACTACGAAAAAAGCGCCGCGAAACTGGACGCCGCCGGGCGTTCGGCATAAGATGGGCAATAAGACGAATAAAACGTCCGGGGCTCCGCCGGTGACAGCGTCGACCGTGCAAGCGGGCTCGCGGCCGGTGGGGTTCCCGGACACCTTGCGCCTTCCGGAGACCGAGACTTAGATGTCTGACAGCAGTGATTATCAATTACCCGTGTGGTCACATCGCCTGAGAAAATCTCAGGTTGAGCGACTCTACAAGAGCTGCGGCGAAGGGCGCCTGGACGAGCAGTTAATCGATGACGTGGGATTCTGCCTCTATGCACGCTGCACAAGCATGCTCCAGGTCAGCGAAGCAATCCGCGGACGACCACCGTGTCCGAGTTGTGGCGCCACGGCCCAATTGCACAAGGGACCCACTGCGTTTGCGAAGTGCGCAGACTGCGGGTGGACGTGTCCCTGGACGCTGTACAAGAAGACATACCAACGCAAAGGGCTTTTTGCAGGCGGCATGGAATCTTTTGTCAGGGAATTCGTTCGTAAGTTCGATGCCGCCCGATTGCATCGTGAGCGGTTGGTGCTGATCGACACCCTTATTCATCGGTTCCACTGGGAAAGCGGAGACCACGCTGGTGGCCGTCCGGGTGCATGCAGCCTCATCGAAGGCAAGATGAAAGACATCATGGCCTTTCTTGACCGCCTAAGCTACGGCGCTGACATCGCGCCCGAAGTCGCGCACACCCGTGAACAGTGGCGCAGGAAATGGCGCGGAAATCCCTGGTCGAACGGCAAAGGCCAGGGAGAAAAAGTAAGGCATAACAGGTGAAAGGGCCAGGCGGAGCGGCTGCCGAGCCCTTCATTACGATCGGAGAATTTTATGTCACCAACGCCAACAACCTATACCTACAAGACAGTGCATGACTGTCAGATCAAAGCAGATGTTTATCGACCTTCTATAGAGGCCGGCCCCACACCGGCTGTTGTCCACATCCACGGAGGCGCATTGATATACGGCTCCCGGCGAGGCTTCAAGCCTCGACAAATTGGGCAATATTTGCACGCAGGCTACACCGTCATATCGATTGACTACCGACTGGCGCCGGAGAGCAAGCTTCCGGAAATCATCGAAGATCTGCAAGATGCATTCTTGTGGGTTTATGGTTCAGGCCCCGGCCTCTTTGCCATTGACCCTCAGCGGATAGCAGCCGTCGGGCACTCAGCAGGCGGGTATCTGGCTTTGATGTCCGGATTCTGTATCCACCCATCTCCAAAGGCAATCGTCTCGTTCTACGGTTACGGCGATATTGTCGGAGACTGGTATAGCAAACCGGATCCGTTCTATTGCAGTCAACCAGCGATCTCAGAAAAAGAATCCGGTCGCGACGTAATCGGCCCTGTGTGCACGGAACCATATGAGGGGCGTGGAAAGGAAAAGTACTACTTGTACTGCCGTCAAAATGGGCTTTGGCCAAAGGACGTCAGCGGCCATGACCCCGCAGAGGAACCTGCTTTCTTCGTTCAGTACTGCCCCGTGCGCAACGTTGCTGCAAACTATCCACCCACCTTGTTGCTGCACGGCACCGATGACACGGATGTGCCCTATGAGCAATCGGTTCTCATGGCTGAAGCACTCTCGCGCAACAATGTTGAGCACGAGTTGGTTACGATGCAAGGTCAAGGCCACGGCTTTGATGGAGACATGGACAACCCGACGGTAAAAGATGCTTTTGCCGGGGTACTTGCCTTCCTGGAATTGCACACCAACACAAAAAAAGCATAACAAGACAAATGCAGACCGGCGGCGCCTATGAATTCGACGCGGCCCGTCATTTCAACGTTCGGCGTAAGGACAGGAGGCAGGGAACATGCCGGACGCCCGCGCCGGTTTTTCCATAGATCCCTTTGTTCTTCGGCCTCCTTCATGATAACCTGTCGATCGAAGCGGGAGAATTCTAGACAAGGTGCAAGCGGACGCAGAAATCTGCAAACGGAGATTGTAAACAATGCGGAAATTTACAGACCGTACGGTCGTGAAACCAAACGCCTGGGTAAGTGCTCCCATGGACTTGAGCAAACGCATCCCCATGGAAGGGTCGGGTTTGACCGGTTTGGAAGAGCTCGAGGCAATTATCAAGGTAATTCGCGAAGGCGTGTTTACGTGGGGTCGATGGGTGTATGAGTTCGAAGAGCAATTCGCTGAATATATTGGCGCGAAGTACGCCTATTCTGTCTCATCATGTACGGCGGCGCTCGCAATTGCCACAAAACTGGTGCCGATCGAACCTGGAGATGAAGTGATCTTACCCGGCATGACATTCATTGCTACTGGATTGCCCGCTCTCGATCGAGGCGCACACATACGATTCGCCGATGTTGCACCAGACAAACTGAACATCACCGTCGATACGGTGGATAAAGTGTACACTGATAAGGTGAAAGCGATATTCGTTACCCACATGGATGGTAATCCACAAATGCCTAATATGATAGATTAGAAATGTGGTTCTATCTTGTTGTATTATCGTTAGATAGGATTTACGGAGATATAAAAACCTGATATTTGCCCTTTTTCTTAGGCCCGAAATCAATCCTGACCATCCTGACTTTCAGACCATGGGCAGCACACCTGTCTAGGAAATTTTGTTTCTTTTGCCTGATAGATTTCAGGGTCATAATCAGCTTTTTGATAGTCTGTTTTTTATCATCCACATTGCTCAGTCTTTATCTAATTCTTGTCCCAGATCTCTTTTATTACCCGTTTTACAGAATTCGTAGCTTTCTTTATCGGAAAGCCTTTTAGCACCCTTTGCCTGTCTTATTATATCGTATGGTGATTCAAAGACAATCTCTTTATCTTTCCAATCTTTTAAAACCAATTCAATCATTGGCTTAAACGGAGTATCCATTACATCATTCATATTTTTTATAACAGCCTTATTGGGCGTAAGCCTTACACAACCATTATCTTCTACTATTACTTCAATACATATATTATCATCTTCATAACGCAATGTATCACCAGCATTGATTTTGCCCGCTTTCAAATCAGATAGATAAAATCCTCTCGTCACGTCAATGGTATTCGTTATCATCTCTTTCAAAATTTCATTTATCTTTTTATCATCTGCTATTTTGCTCTTTCTTCCTTGATTATATTTTGACAGTATAAATTTTGCTATTCTGTTAAAATGTTCCCTGTATGTATCCTTAGAGAATAATTTCATTATATCGATAAAATGCTCATCTCCAATTGATAGCGTTAAAAACGGCAGCACATCTTTTTTTATGGGTACTTTTAATTCCTGTCCTCCTGTTAGAAAACTCTTTATATACGATTTTTGCATGTAGAAAACAAATTGGAATCCATTGGATAAGAATCCATAATTAATGTTATCATTATGCAGAATATAATTCACGATTTGAGATTTTATTTTCGAGTTATCTAAATCTTTATCAAGGCTTTTAGCCTCGACCATGAAACACCCATCAACAAGGAAGTCAAATCGTTCATCATTGCGAACTTCACTGGACGTCTCGTATGTAACGTCATTAAGAGCATCAAATCCAAGCAAGATTTCAATGATAGGCATAAGTACACAGAATTCAACACCCTTCTCATGCAACCTAGCTCTAAAATGCTGAGTATCAGATTCTTCATCTTGCAGTATTAAATCCAATCTTTGCTTCAAGCTCGATTCATTTATAGCTGGCATAATCTCCCCCTATCTCATAAATTCTATTAAAATCAGCATATCGGCTTTTAACTATATTAAGCTTCTTGTTTTCACCACTTTCCTTTCTTTCTTTTTCTTGGATTCCCTTTTGGGCGCTTTTTTTCCTTTTTCTTTTGGCACAGTAATTTGTGTGATGCTAGGAATAATACCGCCACAAGAGCTCAGCAATATTGAGATAATACCTAAAATCAGAAACATGGATTTTTTCATTTCTTTCTCCTTAAATCTGACTCTATAGACTATTAGCTATAATATAACCTTCTCTAAGATAATTGGCAATACACCCTTCTGCTTTTAGCATGTTTCAACTTGGCTAATAGACTGTAGCAATGAATGAAATACAGATGAATCTGAGCCGAAATATGAAGGAAGCCAGAAAGCTTCATGGCTATTCTCAACTAAAGCTGGCTGAAATATGCAAGGTATCGACTAGCTATATTGGGGAAATTGAAATAAGCAGGAAATTTCCCTCGGCTACAACTCTTCAAAAAATAGCAGATGCTCTTCATCTCCGGCCTTATCAACTCTTTCTTGAAAAAAGAGATGGCAATGAATATGACAGGATAAAACTGCTTGAAAAGCTTCACAAAGAGTTGGAGGACAAACTCACCAAGGGCTTAAGGGATGTCATATCTGGTTATTTGAGGTAAGCTAGTCAATTAAAGCCGCTTGACATTTTGATGACTGACTTCTGACTCCTTGATAACAATATTAACTACATCAACTTCTTCGGATGTGTTACACGGTGACCAGCCAGAAAGCTAGACGCTGCCACAAAAAATGTTACATCGCCCATCATCAAATTCTTCTCAAATGTCTCCCAGAACCGCTCATAGTCGTCTATGCTGCCCCTGATTTTCGCCTTGACTTTTGTTATGTGGTCAGTTCTCAAAAAGACGATCTCGACGACTTTCATTGCTTTGGTTGTCAGCGTTCGGCCGTAGGCGTCCATTGTTCCCAGCTCCACATCGGCAACAACTGCGACGAGGTCAAGGTCGAATAAGGTCTTTCGCATGGTATCAAAGAGGACGGCGTATGGCACATTGTAGGTTCTGTTTTGCTCTCTGATAGCCGAAGGCGAGGTAGTGCGGGCGGCTGTCAAGAAGAATATAAGGACCAGCCAGTTGGTCTTTCTCTTGGAATTCGGTATCGCTCTCTCTGGGTACACGTTTACTCCTCAAGCTTCTACAGCCTGGCTCAAAGAATACCATCCTTTGGTGCAAATGTCTTCTAGCGGCCTCTTGATCTCTTGCTGTGGGTGGTTTCTGCTAGCGAGCATCCAGAATTATGTTATTCTCACTGCTTTCTGACTTCCCCATGATACGACATGTATCGGCCTATCCGCCTATCCAGCCAACTTTAGTATCTTATTAATGAATTTCTTGCTTTTAAAGCAAGAAAATTTTCAAGAGGTCGAGTATTTGCTTACAAAATAGGGATTTAGAGGCTAGTTTAAAAAATCGGTGATTTGAAATCTTAACCTTTTGGGTTCCGACTTGTTCGGATTAGGATAAGTGTAGCTGAAATAGAATAGAAGATCGTCACAATCAGAATGAAATCTAAGATACAGCTAAACAGCCGGTCTGTCCTGAAAGGCAAGCTTCAGAAGAATCAGGTTGCTTTCTGGCTTGGAAATATTTGTCTCAGTTATTCTTGATCCAGAGCCTCCCGAACCTTCTCTGCCAAAGATTGCGGCGAAAACGGCTTTTGAAGCAACGACACCCCTTCATCCAACACACCATGGTGAGCAATTGCATTATCCGTATAACCGCAAATGTACAACACCTTGAGTTCTGGATATTCTTCAAAAAGCTTTTCCGACAATTCCTTCCCGCCCATTTTAGGCATGATAACATCGGTTACCAGCAGATCGATTTCAGGATGATCTTTTTTATTGACAATTTCCAGCGCGTTCCTACCGTCAGTTGCTTCAATAACACAATATCCGTGCTTTTTTAAAATCTTTGAAGCCAACTTCCGTAACGATTCTTCATCTTCAACGAGTAGAACCGTTTCAGCGCCACCCACCGGGTCTTGTTTTTCGGACAGGCTTTCTTGCTGTTTTTTTGTTGCGGTTAATCTAGGCAGGTAGATCTTGAATGTTGTACCCTGTTCAGGTTCGCTGTAGACCCAAATAAACCCTCCGCTCTGTTTCACTATTCCGTAGACCGTAGATAGTCCCAATCCAGTCCCTTCTCCCACTCCTTTGGTTGTATAAAAAGGCTCAAAAATGTGATTTCTAGTCTCTTCATCCATTCCGTGACCCGTGTCGCTCACAGCCAATAAGACGTAATCCCCCGGTGTTACTTGAGGATGCTGCTGATGGTAGCTTTCATCCAGATATAGCCCTTGAGTCTCAATAATGATTCTCCCCCCATCCGGCATGGCATCCCTGGCATTAACCACCAGATTCATGATCACCTGCTCCACTTGTCCGGGATCGGCTTTGATATTATGTCCAAGATTAGAATCAAGCTCAGTAATTAAATCAATATCCTCACCGATCAATCTTCTGAGCATCTTACCGAGCTTAGTGATAAGACTATTAAGATCGATTACCCGCGGCTGAAGAACCTGTTTGCGGCTGAAAGCCAGAAGCTGTTGGGTGAGTGCGGCTGCCCTTACTCCCGCGTTCCTTATTTCCTGAACGCCTTCTTTCGTTGTATCGTCAAGATCCTTTTCCGCGGAAATAAGTTCTGAATAGCCGATTATCGTCGTTAGCAGGTTGTTGAAATCATGGGCTACCCCTCCTGCCAACCTACCGACAGATTCCAGTTTCTGTGCCTGCCGAAACTGCTCCTCCATCCTCTTGCGACCGTTGATTTCCTGTTGGAGTTTTTCATTGGCGTTTCTTAGTTCGGCTGTGCGTCCTTTTATTAACCTATCAAGATGGCTGTGATGTATTCTCAAGTCTTCGGCCATTATATTGAAAGAGTTTGTTAATTGTCCAATTTCGTCGCTGGATTTAATATCTACTTTTATGTCGAAGTTACCTTTGCTTATTTCATCCGCTGAATTTCTCAATATTTTGATGGGGTTAGAAATGGAACGAGTGATGAAGAGGCCTATTAAAATTGATAAAAAGATATTTGCCAAACTTAAAATTAATATTGTCCTTGCTCCACTCGCGATGTAATTCTTAGTCCTTGCCAAAGTTTGCGATAACTCTTCTTTTTCATAATTTGCTTTTTGGTATAATATAGAAATTAACTCTCTTCTTACTTTGTGAAGTTCCTCTTCTTTTGAGAACAATTCTTCTATTGATGCTCCTTTATCTTTTAAAGCAATATATTCGTTAACTCTTGTTTTATAAAAAGTTATCGTATCGATAAACGTTTGTAGACTTGCTACGTGTTCTTTTTTTTTATATCCTCTCGATTTTCTGCTTTTTTAAAGGCAACTAGATGAGCATCTAATTTGCCTAAAGCTTCTATTGTTTCTTTCTTATCTTTCTCCTCACCTCGCAAAGAATATTCTATTGCTTTTATTGAAACTTGCCGCGCAGCTGCTTTCATCTCTAGTGTTGCAATTAAGGCAGGTATCTCTCCCTCTTTCGCAACTTCAAAAGCTTCACCAACACGCTTACTAGCGTTTACGCCAATATACCCTACAAACCCAACTAGCGAAGCAACCACTAAAAACCCCAAAATCAACTTTTGACCAATTTTCATCTTACACCTCCTTAGGAAATACCTACTGCTCTTTCCTTTTTGCTTCCAGGTTGGGATAAGGGCAATATACAGTCACTTAAAATTCATTAATAAGATACTAAATACATTATAAATGGTACCTCATCAGAAATTCTGATTTCACTAAAATAAAGTTAACCTTTCTTCTTCACTGTCCGCTTCAACTTCAAGACTGCCTATCTTACCGAGGGTAAATGAGGCAAACCTATTAATCATATTTTTCATTTTGTCATTTTTAATTTCCCAGTCCTCGATACCCGTTTTCTTTAACGCCTGCTTTTTCCTGTCCTCAGCATCATCACGGATTAATTCTAACTCTTCTTTGATTCCATTTATTATCTTAATCAGCTCTCCAAATCTCTCCGTGTCGCCTTTCGAATCTTCAAGCAAAGCTAAAAAATAATCCGAGTAAACGGCAAATGATTGGAGAGTATTGGACATGGTCGTCTTTGATGAAATTAGTCGTTAGTAGCTCTCTTTTATCTGGCTATTTATTTTCTTTACTACAGAAGTCTCATCCACCGCTTCTTTAGTGAATTGCCTAATGGCAGGATTGATCCTCGCTAGTGTTTCCTTGATTATTTTAAACGCTTTTTCCATGTTAGCAGAAATACGAGCGGTAAACCGAGTCATTTCTTCAACGGTCTCCGTCCTATCCTGCAAATCCCGGAGTTTAGCTATCTCAATTCTCAATAAAACTTGTATCGGATAAAATCGGTCCAAGATCGTAGAGAGGTCTTGAAATTTTACCTCGAGCAGCTTTAGTTCCCTAATAATAAGATTTCCATCCTGACTCAACCTTTCCTTTTCCTCCATAGATCGGTCAATATCCGCAAGCAGTTCCTCCAACACTCCTGCCGATTCGGAAAACATCTGTTTTGAAGCATCTCCTTTCAATCCATCGTACCCTTCAGTATTAACAAAATCCAAGGAGACGACTCTCTTTTTTTCGACTTTGCACATTATCTGATCGAGATCGCAAAGGTTGTCCCGAAAGATAGTTAAACTTGTTGCGATCTTTGCTTTAACATCATCAAGCAGATTAATAGAGAGATCTGAAATTTTCTCTATTGAAAAAATCTTATCCAGAAAATTCTCAGCAGAATCGGTCGCAATATCGCTTTTGATTTCTTTCAAAGAAACAATAACATGCATCACCCTTTGCTTAATGATGTCCTGCAGCTGAACCTCCTCCATAATTCCATACAAGGGCCTCTTGATATTATTTGCCTCGTTAATCACGCCCAAGAGTACTTCAGCCACCTTCTTTACATCCTGATTGTAACTTTCAAAACTGCTGTTTAATTTTTCCCGGAATTTGCTGTAAAATCTATATTGAAAATTCTGGACGTTCTCTATCGTCTTCCGAAACGTATTGAAGATACTCAGAGTTTTTTCCCATTGACTTGTAAGATTTTGAATGTAGGTTGTGATGCCTGAAGAAAGCTTTCTCAACTCTTCCGCTATATAAGAAAAACCTTGACCATTTTTCCCGATTTTCAAAGCAGCAACTATGGCATTCAGACAGATTACCTCCATTTCAATCGAATCTTCCCGGATATTCTCAATCCGTGTCTCAAGACAAGTCAGGTTTTCAATTCCCCGTTTTATGGAGTCGAATAAAAAATTATCTCGCTCCTCCATTTCAGTAAAAAAATGCAAGGTCTCAGCAATTAATTCTTGAATCACTGCTTTTGTTTCAGTGATGACATTATTAACATATCCAGAACTCTCTCCCTTTTCAATGGTGACCATATCACCTTCAAAAGAAGAAACGAGTTTACTAGACTTCTCAAAACCCAATAATAATTCTTTAAAAAGCTCCGAAAATCTTTCGGTCAAATTCATATAGATTTCCTCTGTCTTGGAATTGAGACTTTCTAACTTAAATTCCAATTGATTGTTGGCTATGTCTTTCATAATCTCCACCTATATATAAATTCTTCCTCAGCATGATTTGAAAATACAAAACCCAAAGACGCTCAACATCCTTTGCAATTTGTGTTGCTTTTGTTTTTTTACTAGTTGTAAGTGGTTCAGAAAAGTTAGTATTGTTTTTTAATCTTTTAAAAAAATAATCCAGCGAATAAAGGCAGAAGAGAGAGAGAGAGAGAGAGAGAGAGAGAGAGAGAGAGAGAGAGAGAGAGAGAGAGAGCAATAACTGTGCCAAATGTACTGGCATTTTTCAATTTCCTTAAAATTTAATAGAATTTTGTTTTTAATATCAAGTATAAGAGGTTAATATTCTTTTGTCAAATTTTTCAACACGCCAAAGCAAAAATAGGCCTAAAAGAATGAGACTCTGCTTTTCATCCCTTCCCTTGTCAAGACGGCTTCGCCTGGATTTTCTCGATAACAGAGGTCCTAGCAATCAGCCACACTAAAATTCTTCATTTTGTAACTATCTATATAGTAAGAAGTTAAAAACTTTGCCTTTTTTGGTAATCTCTTGCCGGTTTGGAGCTTTCAGTAATCCGTGAAAAAATGCCCGCATAAAGGGCATTTGCTATATAAAGAAGAAGAAGATACATTCGCAGGAATTTCTAGGATGCCGAAGAGAACGAGTTTGAGACCGCCAGAGCGAGGATCGACTATACATCTCAAGCATTCGTGCCGACGCCGAAGACCTGGCAAAGACGGTGCGAGCGCACTGCGTGATAGAGAACTCGCTGCACTGGCTTGATGTGGCGTTTCGTGAGGACAAATGTCGCAAGCCTAAGGATCATTGTCCGGATAACTTCGCCATAGTCCAGCATATTGCCTTGAATCTTGTCAGCCACAGCCAAATGAGGTCAATAAACAAAAAAGGGCATTGCCTTTCCCAGAATTTTGACTGGAATGGCACGCCCTTAATCAACCCAAATAGTCTGCATCTACAAGGTGATAAGATTCGTGCCTACATAGAGGACTATAGAACAGCTGCAATTGCGTTTTGATAGGCAGATGAGCCCTGTTGTTCGCTCAATTACGTAGTCCCTAAAATAAATCCCGATAATTCAATCTGTTTTGCGCTTCTACTCCGCCTTTTTTGTAAACTGAAAATCACTTAACCTTTGGTTTTCTTACTCTTGTAGTTGTCGATTCTGTTTTCACCTTTGGTTTGCGTCCTCTGGGTATTCTAGGTGTTTCCACGTTGTCTAAAAAGTTATTAAGTATCTTCTCTACGTCTTCTACAGATTTACCTGCCTTTATTCTAATGATACCATAGAACTACAAAGAAGTCTATGCCTTTTCTATACTTTTTTTGCTCTCTAATTTGTCACCAAAATCCCTCTTTCTGTCACAGCCCTTCACATAATCTTTCTTATCTGCATGCTCACAGTACTTTTTTAGCATTACAAAGGCTCTCCTGGTGTTCTGGCATTAGGTAGGTTCAAAGGATTAAAATATGGCAATCCTCGATACTCTCCCCCTCCTGCCCAGTAGTGTGTCCTGATCACGTTCTACGAAGAGGCTCATTTTACCTGAGCATAGGTGGGTCAATTTAACGGAGCGCTGTAGTACTTGACCCATATATGAAGTGGACTATAGACTATCTATTAGATGCTAGCGAAAGGAGCTTAGATAATGAAACGTTATATGCCAAGAAAATTTAAGGTACCATTTCTATGTGTAAGATGTATATTTCTAGCGATTCTATTCATACTGTGCGGAAGCTTCGGAGTCTTTGCACAATCCCACGATATTCTCTATCCTTGCTTTGTGGATCTTCCCGGAT
>SDBV01008265.1_pt1 | contig 14080 bp, 20 predicted proteins | sample 2277081 | NCBI WGS metagenome assembly SDBV01 (sample SAMN10402039, study PRJNA504765) | marine sediment metagenome | isolation source: marine sediment core GS10_PC15, 223 cmbsf | place: Arctic Ocean: Southern Knipovich Ridge | collected 2010
ATCAAGGGGACAAGAGTGACTACAGCAGAACTCCCAGCCGTAACTGATGAGTTTTACTTGGTGGGGACAGGGGCAAATATGGAAGAGAGGGCTGTGCCTGCTGCTGGTGCTTCCCTAACTGTATCTGAAAGTGAGGTATTTGACGGGACTTCTCCTAACTCTTGGACTGATTTAGATTTATCTGGCATAGTCGGTGCAAATGTGGCCTTAGTAATGTTGAAAATCTACTCACCTAGTTCAACTACAGTCATGGCAGTCCGCAAAAATGGGGATACTGACGAATTCTTTCAGTCAACTTCTACAGAAAAGGGCGGGTGCGCTCAGGTGTACGTTAGTTTTAATTATCATCGTGTGCTTTTAGTATTAACTGATAGTACGGGGAAAATAGAGTGGACAGCAGGCGCCGCAAGACCTAATACCACTATCGACATCATGGCTTATATAAAGTGAGGCAAAAATGATAACAATAAAGGAAACCAAAGCTGATTTTAAGGAACTCCATGATTTGTTAAGTGAAAGCTATTATAACTTTCACAATATCAGTAAAAAGGAATTTGACCTACAGCACGGGAAAATTTGGGATGATATGAGAGCTGAACTTGAAAAAGCAAGTGATTACATTCCTCCTTTGCCCCCAGAACCAGAAAGGGATTTAGCTGCTGAGATAGATGAATTAAGGGCTAGAATTGCACAACTTAGGATGAGATAAGATGATTGAACTATTACTATTGGGTATCCTGATAATGCAAATGCTTTCTTTTCACTATAGTGCCTCCCCTTTGGGACGGTATGCGAAACTATTTGATTTCATTGTTCACAGGCCAACTAAATATTTGGAACGAAAGACCTGCGTTCTATGCACGAAAGTAAAAGGAAAATTAAGATATGAAAGAATTAGAGATTAAATTAATCTGGGAAAATGATACCTCTTTTGAGATGACATCCAAGCAGGATGCCGAAGATATAATATCTATTATTAAAGTGGGCGAAAACGGTGATTTGGCTACTATATGGGAGCATATCGAGCGCATTTGCTATGCTTATTTTACAAGTAAACTTACATCCGTCGGCGATGAAATGAAGTAGATTTTCTGTGGTATAATATATGGGTTGGGAGGAGGTTGAATGAAGATATTGCTTATTAGCCCCGTTTTGCACCCGATTACGCCCGATTCAAAATATATAGGTATCGAAAAAATGGTCTGGCATTATGCCAGAGAACTTGTTAAAGAGCACGACGTCTCCGTTATCGCTCACCAGGCAAGTGTTTATCCCGAAAAAGTCAAACTATTAGGCGTTGAACCTCCCTCAAACTTTTACGACTTAGAACTCAAAGCCTATCAAACCTATCAATATCTCCTCAGAACATTCGATGTAATACATGATTGGAGTCACTTACATCTGGCTTCAAGGCAGATGGTCAAACTACCCTCATTAAACATTTTCTTTCATGCACCCTCATTATCTCGTTATCCCAAATCCCCATATAATATTATTGGTTTAAGTAAATGGGCTACGAGAGAGTTCAAACGAGTCTATCATCAGGAAGCAAGGTATCAGTATTCTATCGGTATTGATACCTCTGTTTACAAAACCTCCCAAAGGCATCGTGGCGAAAGGTTTCTTACCATTGGTCGCATGGCACCAGAAAAGGGGAATTTGGATGCTATCAGGCTGTGTCGGGTAAACGGACAACAATTAGATGTCGTTGGGGGTCGAGGTCTTGAGAAGGCAAACGAACCCCTTGATGAATACGAGCAGGCTATTCAGAGGTCGTGTGACGGAAAGAACATTAAATTCCTGGGAGAGGTTTCCGAGGAACAGAAGATTAAGTTAATGCAAGATTGCAAGGCATTGATTTATATTACAAGCCATCCAGAAGTGACATCACATAAACTTCAAGAAGCAATGCTCTGTGGTGCCCCAGTAATCGTACCCAATCTCGGAGCTATGCACGAAATCGTTACAGATAAGGTGAACGGGTATATATGCGACAGACCTGATGGTTTTCTATGGGCAATGGAAAACATAGATAAGCTAACACCCAACAAAGTAGACCTTAAAAGGTTCTCTATAGAAAACGTGGTTAAGAATTATATCCCATTATACAAAGAGGTTGCAAGTGGCTTAAAATGGGCATAGAACAATACGCAACTAATCCAGCTTTGCATCACATAGAGTACGAAGAGGAATACTTCACTAAGACAGGCTATGAGGGCTATAAGGACTATCCCTTAAATGATGTTAGGACGCAGAAGATAATTGATATGACTCACCCTCAAAGAGTTCTTGATGTTGGCGGGGCTTATGGGTATATTGTTAAAAGATTATTAGATAAGGGGATATACGCTGTCTGTATGGAGGTTTCAGAGTGGTGCAAAGAACAGAAGATAGTTCCCGATAATTTCGTGCTACACGATTTAAGGGATGTTCCCTATCCCTTCAAAGATAAGGAGTTTGATGTTCTCTACTGCGAAGGCGTGCTGGAGCATATCGAGGATGAGTATATAGAGTCTGTGATAACAGAGTTTGAGCGTGTTTCGCATGAAAGGGTACTAGCCTTAACCTTTGACTGGCACGTTAAAGAAAAGCCCTACAGCCCAGAGAGTGCCGAGGCTCCAGGGCATATTAATTTGCACAATAATAACTGGTGGTTTAAAAGGATGCCAAAGCAAACGTGGTTATTTCTACCGCCACATGGAATACAGGACAGCGATTTATGGATGTACAAGGGCTAGATTTATGTTTGGTTCAATTACCTAATCCTGTCCTAACTACGACTATGTATAATTCTCTCGGATTGATGTATCTTGCTGCCGTAGTGGAAAGGGCTGGATTAACTGTGGAAATAGCTGATTTAAGAGACGGAGGAGATATACCACAAGCTAAATTCTATGGCTTCTCATGTACTACCCCTGAAATCACAGAAGCGAAACGACTTGCCGGGAAGTTAAAAAATACAATAGTCGGTGGCGGACACCCGTCTTTATTGCCTGAAGATTGCAAAGAGTTTGATTACATAGTCCGAGGCGAAGGGGAGGGGGTTATTCTTGGAATATTAAAAGGTTGCTTTGAAAAGGGTATCGTAATTGGTGGAAGGATTTCCAGTATTGATGCTATCCCTTTTCCATCAAGGCATAAAGTTAAGCATCCGTTTTCAGAGTACATCTTTCCTGGGGAGAGATATGGTAAAGGACCACTAACAGCCACGCTTATCACATCGAGGGGGTGTCCGTTTTCGTGCGCTTTCTGTGGGAACATTTCACGGACTCCCGTAATGCACCGCAATATAAACAACATAATAGCCGAAATGAATCTCTTGGGGGAACAGGGTATTCATCATTTTAAGTTCATGGATGACAACTTTATCCTACATCCCCGATTTGACGAGTTGTGTGAACGGATGTCTTATTTAAAGATTAAGCATAAATGCCACAGCCGGTCGGATTTAATGACGTCAACAAAGGCTCATTTATTAAAACTATCGGGCTGTGTAGAGGCTGGACTGGGCGTTGAGTCTGCGGATGAACACGTATTAGAAGTCAATAATAAACAAGAATCCGTATCCGACCATCTTAATGCAATTGAGTCTTTAAGGTCGGTAGGTATCAGATTTAAGCCTTATTTTATGACTGGCCTCCCTGGGGAGACGGATGAGACGATTGAACTCAATAAACAGTTCGTTCAAGAAGTCAAACCCGAACGGTGGACAATTTCGACGTTTACTCCGTATCCTGGTTGCGATATTTACAATAACCCCTCGGATTATGGAGTGAGAATTATAGAACCTGACTGGACTAAATATTGGAATTATTGTCAGGGTCAATACAATCACGTTTTATTCGGGCAAACACAAGAACAGATGTGGGCACGATATGAAGATTTTTATGGCTGGATGGTGAAATGGAAGCAATAGCTCCGATGAGAATTAGCTTCGCTGGTGGGGGCACAGACGTTGAACCTTATTGCAGTAAATACGGCGGTCTGGTATTAAGTGCTGCTATTCAAATTTATGCCCATGCGACACACCCTGCTACCAAGCATGAGTTATCCGAGTTAGAAAAAACCATCCTTCGCTACTTTGGAGTCAAGGGTGGATTAAAAATTGTTAATGAAATTCCGCATATGAGTGGTCTTGGTGGTTCGGCAGCTTGTTTTGTTGCTGGAATTAAAGCAATGAAACCTAGTATGGGTCAGCCCTCAATAGCCCAACTCGCCATTCATTTAGAGAGAAACGTAATGAAAGTCGCAGGGGGCAAGCAAGACCAATACTGTGCAGCCTTTGGCGGACTACTTTATATGGAACTGGATAAAAACGTGGCAACGCAGATTTCTGTTCCTAAAGGACTTGAGGACTTGCTTCTCCTGGTTTACATGGGCGAGAGGAAGAACAGGGGTCAAGATATTATCAAAGACCAGATGGGGAATATGGTTAAGAATATCGAGTCATTCCACAGACAGAAATATCTCGCAAATGAAATGATGTACTTTTGCCACCACAACAATCTGACGGGTTTTGGGAAGGCTTTAAATAACGCATGGGAAACCAAACTTGAATTCTCACCATTGATAGCTGACGATAACATTAGGGGCTTTTATAAAAACTGTTTAAGAGATGGTGCTATTGGAGGGAAACTTACAGGTGCAGGTGGCGGTGGTTATATGCTGTTAATGGAACATCCCGAAAAGAAGGGTGTTTTAAGAATGAATTTAGCAAATAGTGGGATTAAATATATCAACGTGAAATTCGATATGGAAGGCGTAAGGATTAAGAAAGGAGGTTAAAATGGGAAAGGGAATAAAGAGAGTGGTCGTTAGGTGCGAGAAGTGCGGGGCGGTTCATGACGGATGGCTAGATGACTTCTGCTATGCGTGTGGAGGGTCATTGCCCAATATGTGTACTGGTTGCGCAGATAGAGAGGGTTCTCCTTGTAACGCCTCGTGGTCTTTTTGCGTTTATTGTGGCACTAAATTAGAAGGACGCACAGAAATGAAGGCATAGCAGTAGGGGGCGGGACTAAGCGTGAAAAAAGAAAACCTGAAGACCATTGAGAAGGTATGGGGTGAGGAGATTGTTCTTGTAAACAGCAAGAAATACTGTAGTAAACTTCTTGTAATAGACAAGAACGCTGAAAGCTCATACCACTATCATAAAAATAAGCAGGAAACCTTTTACGCAATTGAAGGATACGTTACTTTAACCGTAGAGGGCAAGGATTATATGTTAGCACCCTTTACCCGACCGAAGACCATAGAATGCGGAGACAGGCATAAATTCAGGGGTGATACCACTGCGGTAATCCTGGAGGTTTCCACATATCACGATGAAAGGGACGTTTACAGATTAAGCGAATCAAAGGAGGGGAAGAGTGACGTGTCCGTTGTGTGAACTGGTTAAAGACTTTCCTGGTCAATTCGTCATAGTTGAATGCGATACATGTCATATACCGATGATTGTCTCGAAGTATCACCGACCAGAATTCTCCGATGTTGAGAAGCAGGTAATTCGTGTTGCTCATAAAGGAAAGAAAATACGTTGGGAGATGCGTAAAATCAAAGACCACGCACACGCCCATCTACTTGAGGATTAAATGCCAACTGAAACAGAAATAAAATATCCCACACCCAGGCAACCCCGCCAAATTCGACTAGATACCACTTGCAGATGCAACGCTTCTTGTGTATCGTGCCATCGTCATTTGACCAAGCGCAAGGGTGAGATGCCCATAGAACTAATACGGGAAGTCCTGGATGATGTTATGAAGTGGCCTGACCCATTGGAAGAAATCGTGCCAGTGAATTATGGCGAGTTCTTTATGAGGGAAGACTGGTTCGATATTTTAATAATGATAGCTCAAAAACTACCATATACAGAGATTACCTTAGCGACTAACGGGTCGTTGATTGATGAATCTGCTGTAGTAAAGTTGTGTAAAATACCCAACTTCCGAGTAATCAATTTTAGTATCAACGCTTACTTCGATGAGACGTATAAGGCATTCAACGGACTCAAACCCGAAGTTATACCGCAGATAAGGAAAACAATAGCCCAATTCAGGATACTAAGACCTGATATTCGATTAAAAGTAAGTATGGTGTTTGACCCTGAATATCAGACGGATTTGGAGAGAGATTATTTTGAAAGTTTCTGGAAAGGTTGGGCTGAAACATGGGTAATTGCTGCTGCGTCTGCGGGTAGGGGGACTAAGTTGATTAAACCCGTCCGAATGCCGTGTCGGTCTATCTTTGATGGATTAGTTATCGGTTATGATGGAAAGATAAGTTCATGTTGCTTCGACCCAGATTTCTCTTTAGATTTAGGGAAATATGTTGGAAATGCCTTAGAGAACTGGCACAGTAAGGAACTGACAGAATTAAGGAGGTTGCACAATGAAGGAAAAAGAGAAGGGCTCTGCAAGGAATGTACTTTTGCCTAATAAGGCTCGGGCATATTGTAGCAACTGTAGAAAGGTGGTTAGCTGGACAGTGGAAAGGTATTTTACTTGTGATATATGTGGGGTTAAAAAATAATGCAAACAGTAGGTGTTGGCGGGTAGACGCAGTGGGAGGATAAATGTCGAGAGACAAAACATTACCAGAATATATAGATGGTATGAGCATATATGAAATAATGAAGGCACACTTGCTGGATATTAAGGATGCCTTCGATAAGCAGGATTTAGACTTTTGGCCTATACAGGGTACGCTTCTCGGTCTATATCGTGAGGGGGATATTATTCCCTGGGATAATGACGTGGATTTGGCGATACGTCAGGAAGATTATCCAAGGGTAGAATTGGCACGGGCAGAGCTAGAAGCTAAGGGCTTCGAGTACATCTTTGGGACTTGGGCTTCTACTGAAACCGCCAAGCATGTTGCCTTTGTACGACATCAGGTCACGGTAGATATTTTCCTCTTTAAAAAGCAAGGCGTGCATAGGGTTAATAGGCATATAACACAGATAACAGAAGATGCCTTTGAGACTTATAACGAGTTGGAGTATCAGGGTAGGAAGTTCAGAATATTCCACAACCCAGAAAAATGGCTGTCATACTTCTATGGGGGCTGGGAAGTGATTGTTAAGGGCTACCATGCCTTCCCCAAGAAATGAAACGGAGGATATATGCAAACAGTAGGCGTTGGGATAATAGCAAGAAATGCGGAGAAATCGATAAGAGAGTGTATTGAATCCTTCCTTGAGCATATTGACCAATGCGTTGTGGTTCTGGCTGGTGAAAGCACGGATAAAACTGAAGAGATAGTTCGCTCAATGAATGTGGAAGTTTATAATTTTGACTGGATAGACGATTTCAGTGCAGCAAGAAATCTCTCTTTTTCGAAGTTAAACACTGACTGGCTTTTCTGGGCAGATGCAGATGATGTGGTATTTCAGGCTGAGAACCTGCACAAGTTAATTGAAGGTGCGGATAGAAGGGTTGGCGCAATTTGGTTTCCCTATCATTATGCTATAGATGAATTCGGTAATGTTTCAACAATTTACGAAAGGGAGCGCTTGTTAAGGGCTTCGTATGGGTGGGTGTGGAAGAACAGGTTACATGAAACAGTCTCACCGTTACAGCAGTGTAAATTTGTGCGGTCTGATGAGGTTATTATTAAGCACGTTCACTTCTCAGGGCATTCAAGAAACGAACGTAATTTCAAACTTTTAAATATCATGCAAGAGGAAGACCCGGCAGATAAAAGGATATGGCTCTATATGGGTCATCAGAACTTTGCTGCTAATAACTGGGCGGATGCAGGTGAGTGGTATCTTAAATTTGGCAGTGACGAAGGGGCTATGGCAGTAGAAAGGTATCAAGCCCTATGTTATGGTTCAAAGGCGTTGAGGGAGATGCGTGATAAGCAGTCAATGGAAGTCGCTTTATCTGCTATAGAATTATGCCCAGAGTATAAAGATGCCTACCTTGAAATGGCACACGCTTACATAACCTTTGGGGATTTTGATAAGGCTATACACTTTGCCAGATTATCTGAGGTAAAAGATTTAATCAAGGAACCGCCCCATATTATATTTGTAAACCCATTAGATTACACTTTCAATAAGTATACATTATACGCTGAGGCTTATTGGAAGAAGGGTGATTACGGGAATGCACTGAACAATCTGGCCATGGCTCACGATATACGCCCGACAAAAGATGTTGAGCAACACATGGGCTTTTTAAAGGAAATGATGATAAGGGACAAGGTTGATGAAAGCATTAAAGTTATAGGTGTCAACTTATTAGAGAACAAGGAATATACCAAATTAAAACCATTGCTTGATTCTGTTCCATACTGGTGGAGAGACCTGCCTGCCTACCTGGAACTCGAAGGGGGGGTTGGGAAATACACCGATAATCTGAAGGATGATCCTCAAATTGCTGAGAGCGAAGGCGGGATTATGGTAAACATATCGAACAGTTTAAATCCAGAGAAAACCTTATCCAACCTGGATGAAAAGTATAAAAAGGTAACCGTGGTCTGCAACTTCCCAGCAAAAGATAGTAAGCAAATCAGGGTCTTTTCCCAGAGGGATATGGAAGAACTTATCATGTCCCAACCTGGCAGGCATATACTCAACTTACAACGAGAACCGACTAGAATTTTCTGTGAGTACGACAGAAATATACCAAAGGAATTCTCAGTCAGGTTCTTTCTAGGACCAGGTCTTGAACACTGGTCTCCTAAAACCATCTCCGAAATAGGCTGTGGCGGGTCTGAAACCGCAGTCTCAATGGTCGCTAAGGAAATGGCCATGAGAGGGCATCAGCCGATAATCTATGCCTCTGATACGCAAATATGGGACGGTGTTATCTATAGGGATTGCCATCATTACAGACCCGACTCCTTGCCGAGTGGACTGTTCATATCCTCCCGCATTCCAGTAGTGTTTATGGATAATGTAAAGGCAGACCAGAAGTGGCTTTACGTTCACGATGTCCATTGTTATGACCAATTAACCCCAGAAGTTGCATCAGAAATAGACGTGATTATCGCATTGAGTCAATGGCATGTTAATCACTTAAAGAGAACCTATCCGTTTTTAAAAGACTGCGAAGTGATTGATATGGATAAGAATGAAAAAACATACGAGGACGATGCTCCGACCACTCCGTTTTATCCCGATGCAGAAGCCCGCAAACTACCCAAAATGACAATCATAGGAAACGGTATAAACACCGAACGCTTCAAGAAACTCAATAAAAGAAAACCGCATAGATTTATATGGTGCAGTTCTCCCGACCGAGGACTGGAAGAAGTGTTAAACTTATGGCCGTTAATTAGAAAAAAACTTCCCGATGCCGAACTCAAAATCTTCTACGGCTGGGAGTATTTTGATAGCACGTTGCACATACCAGAACAAAGAGCCTTTAAAGAGAGGATAAAAAAGCTCATCCGGCAAGATGGTGTTGAATGGTGCGGGAGGGTGGGTCAGAAAGAAATCGCCCTTGAGTTAATGAAATCAAGTGTTATGTTATACCCACCACACCATTTCAGGGAAACATATGGTATAACCTTCCTTGAGGCTCAAGCGGCTGGGGTTATTTGTTTCTACAGGGAAAACGGTGCTTTGGGAGAGACGATAGGCAACAGGGGTATATCTTTAAAGATGAACCTCACGCCTGAAGAAATCGTTAAAAAGATAACCGATACACTGGGAGACGAGAAGCTATGTTATAATATAAGGGAGAGAGCAAGGAAGTACGCCTTACAAAGAGATTGGAGCAAGCAGACTGATAAAATGCTCCAACTTTATCAAGAGTTGAATGGTCGAACTCAGTAACAAGAATGCCATTATCCTTGCCAGGTTTATTACCGAGCAGGGAATGGCGGATAGTAATAGTGGGGCAATGCGCCTGATTAAAAGCGGAGGAGTTTACTTTGCACCCTGTCAGGATGGCTGCATACTCAGAGTTGGAAAGCGTAAGTTTCTGAAAATCATTGTAGATTGAGGAAGTAAATGGACAAATTCGGGGGGATAAAGGCGGTTGCGAGGAATCTAAATGATCTGATTGTAGATACCACACCCGCCTCTTTAACAGGCACATCAATAGACGCTGACGAGTTAATTCATCCCATAACTGACCAACTAAGAGGTTATTATTTCTACGCCTATGAAGGAGCTGGGGCAGGGCAGTCAAGAACAACTACTCAGTTCTTACCAGCCAATAACAGGTTAATTTTTGACCAAGCCTTTTCCACCACGCCATCTACTAACACAAACTTCACCCTATTCAAACATTTCAAGAAGTCAGATTACGACAACGCCTTTGACAGAGCGATGGGCGTAGCTCGTATAAAGAATCTTGAAGAAAAGGTTGCTACGGTACAATTAGTCGCTACACAGTTTGAGTATCTTGTTCCATCAGGTTATGAATATATCAGTATGATTAAATTGGTCCCGGCGGATAATACGAATTACAGCGAGGATGATGAAGTTAATAGAATCTACGAACTACCTCCAAGATTCTGGAACATACTACCAAACGCTTCGGGTAGTTTTATGATTAAGTTCGACTCACGCAAGATAGACATGCTTGTCGTTGACCAGGAATGGGCAAATATTGTCGGCCAAGCAAAACCCCCTGTACTTGGTACGGATAACGCCACAATCCCAGAAGCGTTAGAAGAGTTTCTTATCAGCGGTGCGTCAATGATGCTTGCCTCACAAAGGGTTAAGCCTAACACGCAATGGGAGAGTTTATTCCGTTTATATAGAGACAATTACAGGGAACTTGAAAGCTATGTCCATACGTCAAGGCATGGGAGGCGAGTTGGTTGAGAATCTTTCTCAATGGAAATACTTATCACTTAGTACCAAATACAAGCGTTACAAGAACGCCTATGGTGGAGTGGCCTGATAACACACGATTAGACGGTCAACAGAAACGCAAGGATAGACGCTTACTTTCCTCATTAGCCATAGACAGGTGGAGTAACGGACTGGGTTTGGAACGCATGAATGTTGATGTTATCTCTAATCAGTATAGACTATGGGATGTTGAGAACTGCGATACGCGGTATCCCTCTCATATCATTCGCTCCCCTGAGTTTCAGACCTGTACCATAGTTCCCTCAAGAGCCGACTTAGCCCTTCACATGGACTATATAGGCGAACTTTATTTTGTTGAGACAGAGCACAGCACTACGACTGCATCAGAAAACGTTGGCATTCCCGAGATGGGATATGCCTATCAGTTTACCCCCCCGTTTACTATTGGTAGTTACAGAACGCTAATGAGTAGCCGCTTCTTTGGGCAGACAAACCAAAAGACCATTGGGTCTACTGTCGCCATTAAGGACTTTGGTGGCAAGATTGCAGCAATAATGTGGGGGGGTATTGTTCCCAGTGGAGGAGCACCAGGGGCAACTCTGGGACCACGCCTTGTCACCGTTAGTACGCTGGGCGCCCAGATGGATGGAACTACATGGGCGGGTGCCGAATCGATGGGGGGAACATACCACATCACAAGGTTCTCGCATATAGTAGAACTGGGAGGTACAATACATGTTCTGGATTATCGGGACGATGAGAAGGTACACTTTTCTATATTAGACCAAGCCTTCGCCAATATAGATGAGGTAAAGGCGGAACCCGTAACTGTCGGAACTTATCTCGCTCCGTTAATAAGTGATGGTGCGACAGTATATGCCAACCTTCCACTGGGTGTATATAACTTTCAAGCCATACCGCAGATTGTGGTGGATACAGACAGGGCGAGAGATAAGAACAATGCTATGACTCTATTCCAAAACCAGATTTATTTCAAGAATAAAAAAGCCTTGCTTAAATATGACGGCACGGATATTGAATCAATAGGATATGACAGGGAGGACGGCCTACCTTCGGACAAGTGGGGAGAGATTACAGCAATGGCTTCATCGTGGAAGTATAACTTCCTCGCTGTTCAGAGTGATACGTTCACTAATATCTTTACACAGGATGTTAATAATATTATACAATACTACGCAAGGATACCAACGACAGGTGTGTGGGTAAGAGAGATGTTTTTAAGTGATACCCCTGATGGAATAGATAGATTATGGTGCATATTCGGGAGCTATGGTTATATGGGTTACTTCTTAAATCCGATGGTCAACCCTGCCCAGGCAGCGACTTATGCCTATGTTCCAACGGGTCATTTCACTCCACCGATATTTGATGGGGGCATGGCTGAAGAAAACGGTGCATTCTATGACCAGATAATCACAGCTGATGGTATAGGGGCAAATGATAAAATCACTTCATTCTACGGATTGGAGGGGGCCAACCCTACGGTAACTTTAGGCGTAGTAGCAACCAGCCCGCAGCAATTTATATACGGTAGTCCCTATGGATTAGAGGGGTACAGGATACAACCCAAGTTCATGCTCACGGGTACAAGTACAAGTCCTAATCCCAAATACAGGGATTCGATCTTGCATTATCTCAAAATACCAGGAGAGAGGGAGGTTTTTGACTTCGTTATCGACCTTGAGGAAACCGCCACAATAGAGAGTAGACCTTTAGAAGCGGTGATTGGTAGTTTAAATTCAGAGAGGCAACAGCGTGTTTTAATTCCATTCTGGTATGGACAAGTAGCAACTAAGGCGGTTCAAGTTTTAAATATGCCTGCTTTAGAAGATATAGAAGAAGACGAAATATTCTCGGGAGAAAGAAGTGGACAGATAAGAGTTCAGCTTGGAGAGATACTATGATTATCTTTGGATGGGCTTTGGTAACGCTAGGAATCTTGGGCACAGCGACTTCGGTTACACTTGAACTGATAAAGAAAGAACCGATTTATATGCTTGTAATGAAAATCACCAGTTGTATTATGGCAAGCGGTGGGATTATTCTAGCGTTAAGCGTATTATGAATCTTTATAAAGAATTATGGTCGAGAATTGGTGGCAGACCTTGGACTTTTATTTCAAGGGATGTATGGCATCAGATAGAATATGTACCAATAGTCGTTCTACTTATGGTGGGCTTTGCATTGGGTCGTTCTTTAACATGGTGGGAGTTTGGGCAACTTTTAATCGCTTTTACAATAGGTTATATCTTGGGGCACTTCTTCTGGGGTAGAGACTATATTAAAAACCAGCAAGGCAAATAATGGAAATAACAATTAAGAAGGGCGACCTTGCCGATTTAGACTGTGGCGGTGGATTTCGGGAACTGAAAGTAGACATAACAATAGATAAGAATCAATCAAAGCGACAGCAAAGACAGGCTGTGATTTACGAGACACTGGCAGCAGAACTTGAGAATGCTTTATCCCATGATAGTATTCATAATATTACAGATGACTTAGGATATGCACTAGACCAATGGGAAGGGCTGTAAAACCCCACCAGAGCCACTGAGGTTAAAATCTAGGCGTATTAAAAGCAACTTATGGCTCCAAGTATCCATAGACTGTTTCGGGTTTAACTCTTAATATATTTGCTATCTGTTCTACTGTTAATTTGCGCTTCCACAATTCCCTCGCTTGTTTCCTTCTAAGTTCCTTGCCAAACCTTGACATTTGCCCAGAACCAAGTATGCAATCTTTAGGAAAAGGGCATTGTTCACAGTGAGAATCGCCAACCATCGCATCGGCAAACTCACAACCATCTCTTCTGTACGGGTTAATACCTCTATCCACACCTTATTCTACCACCTGTTGTGTTTTGTTGTCAACTTACCCCTACATCTTGTGTCAACTTATATTAAACTTTTGTTTTACTTTATCAATCCGCTCATAGGCACTTGCAATATCCCCTCCATGCCGAGTCTTTGCCGACCCCCAAAATCGGATACGGGCATTAGCCTTTGTGATTTCAGTTATATGGCGCACTATCTCATCGTCAAGAAAGTCAATGTAAATCCCTGCCTCCGCTGCATTCAATGTCTCTAGTTTCACCTTATTGTTTTTATCAAATTCCATGTCTCCCCCTTAAAGTAAAATTATTCCACAACCTATAAAAACCAAGCCCCATATGCCACGAAGAATTCTGACAGCGTGGTTAAAATACCACTTCTCATCAGACCTTCTCAAGTAATAGAGAATTGAAGCCAAGGCATCCTGTAGCATCCACGTGCCTCCAGCAAT
>SDBV01008266.1_pt1 | contig 14079 bp, 27 predicted proteins | sample 2277081 | NCBI WGS metagenome assembly SDBV01 (sample SAMN10402039, study PRJNA504765) | marine sediment metagenome | isolation source: marine sediment core GS10_PC15, 223 cmbsf | place: Arctic Ocean: Southern Knipovich Ridge | collected 2010
CATCATTTACCCCCTTCTAAATACTCTAATGCTTGTCGTAGTCCTTCAATATTGTCCCCGAAATGTCCCAACCCCAGATTACACCTAGCACATAGAAGTCCCCTAACCTTATTAGTCACATGGTCATGGTCCGTGTGGATCTTACGATACGGTGTCCAAGTTCCACATAGAGCACAACGCCCTTCTTGGTCTTCATATATCTGTTTATGTTGTCCGAGGGTGATCCCATAGCTGTGCATAAATCGGGCACTTTTAGCAGAGTCGCTCCCCCGCACCTGATCGGCAACACATTTCCTACACCGAGTCTGTAACCCATCCTTCGATCTTTTATCCAACCCAAACGACTTTAATGGCAAATTTCGCCAGCAACTTCGACAACACTTTTCTATTGGTTTCGGCACCTCTAACATAATACCCCCTTTTTTAAATCTATATCCTTCTATTATGTCATCGTAAAATATACGGTTTATTCAAATCAATTATCTAATAATATTATATTTTTTACCGCCCTAGGTACTTCTTCTTATAGGGACAGTGAAATCCCCACTCACGCACTTAGACCGGTGATTTTAGTGGTTTTTGTCCCTAGCGACCATTTTTTTTCCTTATATAAGTCATTTTTCTGTGTGAGGTATGTGGGGGTATGTGAGTGTGTGCTATACACATATATAGGGGAGTGCTTTTGTATATAATCTACCTATATTACACTTCTTTAGGTCAGTTAGGGATAGAAGTAGTTAAGTATAGTAGTAATAGTAGTTTATAGTGTCCCTGAGTATAACTGTTTTGTCGGGAACTACTTAGGGTCTGCTAGGGATATTTATAATATTATTTTTATATGTCTGGGTCTTCCTAGAGAAGGTACTCTTAGGCGGCGGATTCAAGAGCCGAGGGTACTACCTGGGGGGTATTGGATATTGGAGATTGTGGATAAGAATTATAGCGATAGGTCTGTTGGTCTTGGGCGTGCGGGAGATCATCAACACCTCAATTGGTACATATCGTACTGGATTCGGACATACATGGTACATAATGTCCTATCCCCCAAGTGTCCACCCGTGTCAAGTATACTATACATATAAGGTCTACTTATAGTAAGTAGTGCATGAGAATCTTACAAAACACCCGGAATTACCTTGACATTGTACAGGCGTTATGGTATAGTACCAGTATTGATATAACACTAATTGGAGATAATAAGATGAAACAACACTGTGAAAATACTTACTGCGAAACTGAGGCCGTTTACGAAATCCCGGTGTCTGTCGATACCCCTTCAGATGAGGTACGGAGTTTATGTACTACATGCTTTGAGGCCTATACTTGGGGAGTACAACACGGGAAAAAAGCTGGCTCTACTATTACTGAGTAGTCTATGGGAATATAACAGAATACAGATAAAAGGCTTGACATTAGATTAGAGTTATGGTATAGTACTAACATGGATACAGGAATATCATACAGGATATATCATAAGGGCTGGAAAATAGATCACTTCCGCCGATCTATCTCATGGCCTTTTATATGGAGTATAGGCTGTAGAATACAACGATATGGCGTATGGTTTGAGGTAACTAAGATCAGACATATTCACTATGCAAGGCAGACTAAAATATATGTCAAGATAAGTTTAAGACAAAAGGCAAAATAATGACGAGAAAATATAACACTTGCAAATATACTTACGAGGTTACATTTGTGCGTCCAGACGGACAACAAAGTTATGACCATGTACGAGCAAACAGTGTAGATCAAGCTAAAAAACGGGTTTTGTCTTGGCCCGATGTTACACGTGTTATCGGAAAACCCTCCAGAATAAAATAAGATTATACAGATATTTTTCTTGCAATAGATATGCAGATATGATATAATGCCATAATCAAGTTAACAAAGTAATATGGTTTAAAGTGATTGGAGAATAAGATGTATTTACAAAGCCATGACATACATAATGTAACCGATATAACAATCGGCAGATTACAGAATAAAAAGGGTAGAAGTAAGGGACGGCAATATCAGACAATAGCAATAATGGTTTTCACCGGTGAAGATTATCAGACAATTACTCTATACTCAAAAGACGAGACACTAAATATCGATAACAAATTATAATCTATAACACCGGGTATATCTGGAGAATATATCCGGAGTTTTGGGTTATTAATTAAGATTGGAGATAAAATGGATACTCGTACAAAAATAGTATTGGAGTTATTGCGGGAATTAATCAAGAGTAAAGCAATAATTGTTGATACGGAATGTCGTTTTCTCGACGTGCAATCCGTCCGGATTGGTAGAGATTCAGACGGGGTATCTAAAAAGTTTATTCTGGAGGTATAATGGACGAGACACTGAGCATAATCGGGATATTCTGGACGATAACTCTCTGGATTAAAATTATAGGTAAAACAAAATGACATCTTCTCTTTTTACAATCACGAGCGGGCGTGTTGGATACATACAGTCCGACACACCCTCTGATGATTGAAATAAGGATTAAAGACATGAACCAGCAAATATTAATACAACACGGTAAAATTGACGCGGCGTTATCGCGATTGTCGGATACTGACCGGGGCAAGTTTATCGCCGACCACCCTAATTTTTTCCGGGGATTTGGTTGGACGTATTATCAGACATGGCGTAAAACACGAGCTAAAAGTATTGCCGAAAATTTGGATATGTATAGTCTACTTAACGTAAAACTGGGGATCAGTGAGACTATCGGCGAATCATTTTACGCCGGAATCCCTGTTTGTACTGAGGAGGAAATAAATGAATTGACCGTCGGCGGTTTTCAAACTATCGGCGGACATACTATCGAAAATCAGAAAATCGGGGTCGATGGAATGATGCACCCCTGCGATAATTTTGGTCAGTTTCCCGATATTGTCGATATGGATGATATATATTGTGATGGTACAATGGTAAGTAAAAATAAACTTTAGTATTGGAGATTAAAGACATGAGACGTACAGAGTATAGAATAATCACTGAGGACTTACAACGGGAAAAAATTATCGAGTTAGTCTGCGGCTATTATTCGGGATTTTCGATCACTGAAAATACTGGATTCTGGAATCACGAACAGGAAAAAAGTATAACTGTATCGATAATTACCACTGGCAGTCTGAAAAATCTGCGGATAGTTCAGACTATAGCCTGTCAGATTCGACAGTTAAATAAACAAGAGTCCGTACTTGTTACGGAAAATAAAATCGGGGTATGGTTTATATGAGGGCATTTATAGACAAACGGGGTCAAGTACTAATTATCGGCGGAGATCACGCATCTCATTGTCGGATGATTTTTAGAACTACTCTGAGAAAATATCTACTGAATAATATCCGGGTAAAACAGTATCGGGATGTGTTATGTATTGAGGCCTTACAAAAGACAGTTACCGATAGTCAATTAAAGGCTATTCGCAAGATATATAAAGACTATCGGTGTCTTGAACTAATCGCCGGGGTGAATCATAAATTATATCGGACGATCCATGAACTACTCAAAATAAAAACGTCTGACGTCGTTTGTGCCGGACGATCCTCGGCCCAGGTATAGTAAACAGCCAATGGATTTTAAGGTATTGGAGATAAAATGAAAATACAAAAATATTGCGTACTGTTTCAGGGTAAACGAAGCCGAGCGGTTCCGTTACCATACGCCGAGGGGATTCAGGCACGGTTTAAGAAAAAATATAAAGCCGGTCGGGGTGATTTCCTAATCTGGAAATACGAGATTGTTAAAAGAATGAAAATATATGATGCGTTGGATTTATTGTCTTGACATATAAACTGTAATATGGTATAATAAAAAGAAAAATTGGAGACTAAAATGTTAGAAAAAATCGAAGCACGGTTACCGGTATTTCAAGGATTTTACGGATCAGGATTAGAAGACGATCACGACCTCGAATGGGGTCTTTTCGACAGTCCGCACGGGCTTAACAAGAAGTTACTGGACTTCGTTATGGATAATGTTTACGATTGTATTGACTACTCGGCATACCGTCAAGCGATGGCAAAAGAGATAACAGATAGTGTATGTTATGAATTGATGGGTCAGGGGCTTATTACTAAATGGAAATTCCAAGATTTAGTTCATAATGGCGGGATTGATATCGAAATCACCGCCGACATTAATCACCTGATCGGGCTTTGTAAAAAGCACCCGGACTTTGAACAGTACATTAAAGATACATATACTTCTTATAGTGGTTTTAGCAGTAGTTACACTAGCGATCCCGATTTATGGTTGGACGACATGGACGACACCGAGCATAAAATCGGCAGTATGTTACAGTTTTTAATCGGGTACGATCCGTTTGACCTTCACGAAGTTTGTAGCGAAATCTATATTGGCGAATATATAGATTACGACGGGCTATTGGATTTGATTAACGCGGAGTTTGGTGAAAATCTCACCGAATTCAGTCAAGTAGAGGATTGTATACCCGGTCGAATCGTAAAATCTTTTCTCCAGAGACTAACAGGGATCGGGCTGTTTGAGGTCGACCCAGAAGATATGGGATTATCAGATTTTCAAGATCAGTTTGGTCTGAATTTTAGTATTTAAAAAGAGGGGGTAATTATGGAAAAACAAGATACAGAAAAACAAGAAATGACACCATATTTAGCCGTCGCAATTGCCGAAGGTTTTTGTGGGGGTGAGGGGGCCAGTGAAGAAGATCAGATCGAAGCATGGCAATATCTAATCGATACGGGCCAATGCTGGACACTCCAAGGCTGGTTCGGACGCACGGCACGGGATTTGATCGAGGCCGGGATATGTACTCCGGCTACTAAGTAGGCACAAAATAAATTTTAAAATCCCGGAAAATGGCTTGACATACAGGGATAAATATACTATAATACTAAGGATGAGCACGAACTTAAAAGGTTGGAGATAAAATGGATAGGTACGAGATAAAAAGTTGCTCGATTACAGGCCACAGTCTTCTGGTTGATGCAGAAACGATAGGGAACAAATTCTCCCTACAAATGCCCACAAACCGAGCGGAATATATTCGCAAATGTGTGAATACTTTTAGTGTGGTTCCCGAAGTCGTTATCGAAATCACCGGGGGTGTTGCGGTAGTGGGATGGATGCATTCAGGCATAAACAACCAGCGAAAGCAGATCAACCGCTACAGCGAGATTATTATGTAAAATCTAAGGGACACCGATAACAATTTTTTGAAGGGAAAATTATGGAACAATTTAATGTATGGGTAACGCGAAATCATTTCGCCTGTAATTTAATTCAGGTGTCAGATGCGGCCACGACGGACATCTATCGACTTAGTGGCTGTACTGTATTCCGTAGAATCGGAGGATCGCAATTTGGCCGGACTATTAGTAAAGCCGTGTGTCTGAAACGGTATGGGTTTCTCCCGCAACCAGCGACATGTTGGAATGTATGGACCGACGCAAAAGGCAATATTCAGTATCGAGAACATCCGATACTTGAAAAATATTACGGTAAGTCATACAAACCTAAGCCTATTAAGTCTGAACGGGAACATTATCTCAGTTAAAACTCCCCCAATCATTACCATCGGCATTTGGGAATGGTTCTGAATGCCTGAGGGTATTAATTGGAAAAGGAAAAAATGAGTATATCAAACGAACAATGGCTGAAATTTGACGAGTATATCCGTAGAGATATGCCCTCATTTTGGGACATATCAGAAGACTATAGTATTATTAATCGTATTTTGAAAGGAAAGAAAATGACAAATGTATTTAATGTATTAGCAATTCAGGAACACGCGGACAAACTTCCGACGATTCTCGTCCCCATCACGACAGTGATCGCGAAGGATGAGACAATCGCGGTACAGAATTTTCTCATCGAGAATGCAACGGAACTAAAAGGTAAGGAGAACGTGCAGACTCTCTGCCGCCCTTTTTGTTAAGCCAATGCAACCCGGATATAGTTGGGTTTACGTCGAAGAACCCCGACGACGTGTCGAGGAAGCGATGTCCTACGGACGAAGTCCGTTCATCATGCTTACAATTTGAGGCGAAGTCCGCCGCTCCACGGACGACTGATCGAGTTTACTGGATGATGACACCGGATGTCGGCCAGCCTCGATCCACTGGGAGTATTTTGCGGAACGGTAAATCTCTCTACATTGTTATCGACGGAGAAATCTGGAATAAATACGGACATGTAATGATGTCCCCAGTCTTATCGTCGCATTATACGAAGGTTGGTTGTATAATTGATTCCTGTTCGTTTAAGTATGGGACAACCGACTGGTTCAATGGGGATATGTTAGAACTTCGGAGATAAGTATGTATCTTAACAAAAAAGAGACCCGTAAAAGGATTTTAGCTAAGATGACACGGACTCGGCCCGAGTGTGGTTTTACTCGGGTGTCTGAGTCTGTGCTTCGGCAATTGGATATAAAGATCGACAAGATGCTCGATAAGGCTTGCCATAGCCACCCTTCATCTGGAAAAACTTTTAGAGAGATATTGTGACGGACAATGCGAAATAAAATAAAAATCCTCCGGACACTCGGTGTGGCCGGATATATCGAAGAGATTTATTTACTACGGAGATTTATAGAAATGATACAATATTTATTTTATATAGTTGGAAGTGTTTGTCTCCTTATCGGTTTAATTACAGGAGCATGTAAGTTATGAGCCAAAGCAAAGCGAGTAAACTACGAGAACATAAATATTTGATGAGTGTCCCGAAGCGGAGGCTTAGAGGTGCTGGATCATCGGCAAGAAAAAAGGGGGCGAGGCTGAAATGGCAATAAAACGATGTAAAGATTGTGTCGATTTTAAGCGGTGCCATAAAGTTAAGCCAACATTTTGTGAGATACAGGGTGACCCATTCACTTTATATGTTCGTAAATGGTGGAAATTCGGGAGGCCGAGGTGACTTTCGAGCAATATTATCTCAGTCACTTTAATGAGTGGGTTAATTACCTCACCCGGTTAATCGGTGATCGCGAGGAGGCCGAGGATAAAATTCAGGATATTTTTATGTATCTACTTACCCGAAAGAAATTCTGCGAGGAGTTGATCGGACGGGATGAGTTCGGGAAATATGTTCACGGGGCAATTATTATAAAAACCGCTCAGATATGTCGGGAACGAAAAAGACGTATCCCCACTATTAATCTCGAAGATGTAAATGCTTTAGCGTGGCTCGCCGAGGATAAATCAAGTGATAAAGTAACTGTACAACCTGAGTTGGACGATTTTTACGCCGAAGCAACGAAACAGTTATCCGATGACCGAAAATTACCGACGGGGGGTTTCGATACTGTGGGAGAATTACGACAGTATATTCTTGTGCAGTATGCCCGGAATAATCGCACTTTTGGGGAAATCGGGGAATTAGTGGGGCAGAGCCTCCAGAATATTTCTGCTCATTACATGAAGATTAAAGAGATTTTGGGTCCACTAATCGAGAATTTTATTGGGGAAAAACTGAATATTCCGGGGAAATGATTTGAATTTTCTTGGGGCTTGACGATGATATAGTGAAGGAGAAACATGAAGCCGGATGATCGCAAACATAGACGCTAAAAAATCACGGGCGAGTCAAGTTATTTCCTTTTATATTTTTGGAGAATAAGAATGGCGATTAAACACGATTGTACGACCTGTGGGACAGATAACCCGAGTACATGTGTAACCTGCGAACAAGACGTTACTGGCCTCACCAACTGGACCCCAAAATCTACGGAGAATAAAATGGAACAAGGTGGAGTGAATCCTAAAGATGCCCTCGGGTCCGCAAAAAATCCACATGGCTGTATATCACGAGCAGTTCTGGCCGAGGTAGGTCTTGCTATGATGGAGGGTGCTCGGAAATACGGTCGACATAATTATCGGGTCTCGCCGGTACGGGCGGAGATTTATAATGATGCTTGCAATAGACACGTCGACGCGTGGTGGGAGGGCGAGGATATAGATCCAGATAGTGGGCTACACCACCTCAGTAAAGCTATTGCGAGTCTTTTCGTAATACGAGACGCAATTATACAGGGCTGTTGGTATGATGATCGCCCACTGAAAACTCCACCGGAACACTGGGAGTATATTAAAAAAGCTACTGCCGGGCTGTTGGAGAAATATCCTGAATCGAAACCACCATTTACACAGAAAGATCACGGGAGAACAAATGCTTCAAAATAACAGGGCCTATATGTCTCATAGTATTAGGGGGAAATTGGGTGTTGCGGCAACCCCAGAGTCGATGGCAAAGAATAATGTAAAAGCCCACGAAGCCGCCGTTCTCATGCGTTGCGTACTCCCCGAAGTCCATTTATATGTCCCCGGGGAACATGATGAAATAATTGTATTTCTATTCCAAGATGGACGATTAAGTGAAGAAGATATTCTCTGGGCTGATTGTCAGATTATTTCTAATTGCGGTATTTTAATCGCGTGGTCCCCGGATCAATTCATTAGTACCGGTATGGGGATTGAGATCGAGTTTGCAAAAGCCCACGGTATCCCGGTATATGTGATCCATGATGTCGAAGAGTTACAAACATTAAAATCAAAGATACTTGAATATTTGAGGGGGAAGTAATGCCGGGACGAATTAATATAGCCGGGCAAAGATTTGGACGATTAGTCGCCATTAAAGATGTCGGTACTAAGTATCGTAGGCGTTTATGGCGGTGCTTATGTGACTGTGGGGAAATTACGGAGGTAATAGCTGGTATTTTGCGAATCGGTAAAACCAAGAGTTGTGGTTGCCTGAATAAAGAACCCACCTATATTTTATCCCCCGGAATTGCGGCATTCAATGAACTTTTTGCCAGTTACCGGTGTTCGGCCAAAAACCACTGTCGTAAATTCGACTTAACCAAGCAACAATTTAGGAGATTGACTTCTTCTCCTTGTTACTACTGCGGGATTGCCCCTCAGCAGAAGGTAGGAAGAAAAAACACAAATGGTGTCTATATCTACAATGGGATTGATAGAGTGGACAGCGAAAAAGGATACTTATCTTCTAACTGTGTTCCTTGTTGTAAAATATGTAATGTGGCGAAACATAATTTAACCGAAGAACAGTTTTATAATTGGATTAAACGAATACACAACCATCTATTTAAGGGGCAGAAATGAGCCGAGTCTTATGTATCGGAGATTTACATTGTCCGGTCGAAAGAGCGGGCTATATGCAGTTTTGCAAAGACCTCTACAAAGAGTGGGATTGTGACACCGTAGTTTTTATCGGCGATATTGTAGATTGGTCCGCGATCAGTTTTCACGCTAATAACCCTGAATGTCCCGGTCCGATGGATGAGTTTAAACTGGCGTTTACTGCTGTTCAAAGGTGGTATAAAGCATTCCCCAAAAATACAATAGTGACGATTGGCAACCATGACTCTCGGCCTAGGCGACTCGCTGAATCAGTGAATATCCCCGCTAAGTTTATTAGGGATTATGCTGAATTATGGGAAACCCCGAATTGGAAATGGGTACACTCGATTATTATGGACAATGTATTCTATTGTCATGGTCATGGTAAGGGGGGTGGAAATGCTCCTGCTTGGAATCTATCGAAGAAGATGGGCCTATCAGTAGTCATGGGACACAGCCACTCGAAGGCCGGGATCGCTTGGTCCGCCAATCCGCTTAGGCGTTGGTTTGGAATGGACGTCGGTACGGGCCTTGATGATACCGCGTTCGCGTTCGCTTATGCTAAAGAACAAGTAACACGTTCAATACTTAGTGCCGGTATTGTTCTCGATGGTATTCCGTACCATGAAGTAATGTTAGTTGGAAAAGGTGAGAGGTACTACGATAGGAACTTTAAATGAGTAATTTTAAATGAGCAAAGGTGATAATAGACGGCCACGTTTAATACCTCGCTGGTTACAGGATATACGTTATGATTTAGCGTTCGGATATATAACCGTAGAACAATATAGCAAAGTTATAGAGGAACATGAAAATGAAAACCCAAGAACAGATTGACGAACAAATTAAACTATTAAAAGAGGCGAGGCCCAAAATTGTACCTATGTCAATGTTTGGCACAGATAATTTAGAACTATTGGATGCTCAAGTCCGGGTTCTCGAACAAGACATGGATAGTGATGATATTTGGGACAGATGGGATCGCGATGAAGAGGACATGGATATCCGATCAAATGCGGAAGAGGCTTTAAATTGGCGGGATGAAACCGGTGATGGGCTGGACCTCGACAACCTCGTTGAGAATTTCCCAATGCTAAAAGAGGGGGACTAATAATGGCGAACAAAAAAATAAGTGATGCCCCAGATATCGATGTATATGCCGCGAAGAAAGAATTCGAAACTCGCACACATGCGATACTCGTTAAATTACCCGCATTGGTCCGACATCGATTACGGAGTGACTCCCTCTGGCGTATTGCGGAGTGTATGAACGTCACAGAGAACACCTATGACACTGGACGACTACCGGTTTATTATAAAAAACCCACCTCCCCACGAGCAAAGAAGTATGATTGCCTCCGGGCACTTGCTACTTTTGTTATCGTAAAGTGGTGGGATTATAGTCTGGAGAAGAACACCACACCATATCCGACGGCTTATCTTGACCAATTAGAGAAGATCGTGGCCCTCGGACTGGATAAATTTACAGTGGTTGGAACCCATGAGAAAGGTTTTAGGTTGGTAATATGCCGCAAGTGTGAGGATACCGGAGTGGACCAAAATGAAACCGATGAGGATGGTCGACTCACTGGGTGTTCCTGCGATTGCCCTCTTGGAGAGGCTCGGACGAAAAAATATGAGAATGAATCTAATCTCGATAACGAAATTTAGTGGAGAAGAAGTAAATGCCATACATTAAAGAGGTAGATCGGAAGAACATCGACTCTGCGTTAGACCATGTTATCTTGGATAATTTGGACGATGGGGGACTTAATTATACCATCACCAAACTTTGCCACTGGTTTATTATGAGTAAAGGACTCAAATATTTCACATTGGTTCGTGTAATGGGTTGTCTTATCTGTGTTATGTTTGAACTATATCGTATGGTCGTGGCTCCGTACGAAAGTAAAAAACGTATGAAGAACGGCCCAATTAGTTCTCTCGATGCGAAGAGTCTGGAGGAAGTGCGTTGAGCAAGTATGTGTGCCCAAAATGCCTCGCCGTGATATATAGCAGTAAGAAGCCAGAGTATTGTATCTGTGGCGGTAAATATAAAACCACCGGGGAAATCTTTTTGGAAATGTTCGGTGATATTAATAGCATGAAGGATATCAGGTGAGTATGGATTATAAAGATGTGTTAAAGAAGGCCGGTTTCCCGACTGATATTGTAGTAATTGACTTTGAGGCGTACTGGGATCAGGAATATTCCCTCTCGAAGAAAGATTGGCCTACCGTGCGATATGTAACTTCTGATAAATTTGAGGCGACGGGCCTTGGAATGTACCAGTCTAGAGTAGACCTTCTCGTATTTGCAAAGCCCAATCATATCGAGCCACAACTGGTCCATCTTCGACAACTTTATGGCCCCAACCTCAAAAATTGTGTGGTCGTCATGCAAAATGCTTTCTTCGACGCGTTAATTTTGCATGAACACTATGATGTCAAACCAAAATATATTCTTGACACGAAACAAATAGCGAGTTTCTTAGAAGCCCGTAACTCCCATCGCCTCAAAGATATGGCCGAAGAGTATGGCCTCAAACCAAAAGGTGATATAAAATGGTCTAAAGGATTACATTGGGATGATATGTCTGAGGAACAGCGAAATATCCTCGGCGTATATTGTAACAATGACGTTGACATCACAACAAAATTACTACAAAAAATGTTACCCCTTATAACTAATCCAGAGTTAGAACTTCCTTTAATGAATCATACGACGCAATTATTCCTACAGAAAAATTTTAAATTTGATTTCCTACTTGCGATGAAACTCAAGAGGGAGATGGAAAAGCAAGCGGATGAAGTCGCCGAGGAAATTGGGTATACCCGGAAAATAATTAGTGGAAATATAACATTCCTTGCCCTGATGCAAGAGGCACTTCCATCCGGAGAACAGGTGCCGATGAAATTTGGGAAAAAGGGACAGATCCCCGCCTTCGCAAAAGACGATGAAGGTATGAAAGCCCTGCTCATTCATCCAGATGATGAAGTACGTAAATTAGCGGAAGCGAGACAAGCTGTTAAGTCGTGGCCCCTTCATGCAAAACGCGTTCACAATATGATCCAACAATCAAAAGCATCGGACGGTTATTTCCGTGTCCCCCTCAAGTATGCAGGGGCACATACGATCCGATGGAGTGGTTGTGGGGGTGTGAATGCACAGAATTTCGGAACGAAGGCGGACCCACTTATTAATCAAGTCCGTAATCTTTTATTGGCCGATGAGGGTAAGGTATTGGTGACCGCCGATTCAGGTGCTATAGAGGCTCGGGGATGTGCGTGGATCGCTGGACAAGATGATTTAGTTGAGGCTTTTGCGGAAGGTCGAGACGTATACTCCGAGTTTGCGACTAAACTATTGGGAAGACCAGTTCACAAGCCAAAAGACTATGACCCCGAACCTGTGGCGAAGATGTTAAAAACCGGTCGTGACTTTGGTAAAGTATATATCCTCGCGGCACAGTATGGTATGGGTGCTAAACGTAATTATGTTTATATGAGGAGTACACCTTCTCTCGCGGAGAAAATTAAGACGGGAGAAATAGATCTATCGTTCTGTAAACGAGGCATAAAATTCTATCGACAGACTTATCCGATGATCCCTAAGTTCTGGGGTGATGTTGAAAAAGCATTTCGAGTTGTGACGAAATATTCCGGTCAAGTGCGAACGGTTGGGCCATTGGTTTTTTATTCAAAAAGTTCGATGGTTTTTCTTCGATTACCAAGTGGACGTGAATTACGTTACCCCCATTGTACCATCAGACGAATCGATAATTCTCTCAAATGGAAATATGGGCATCTATGGGGCGGGAGTATCACGGAAAATATCGTTCAGTCGATGTGTCGAGATCTCTTAGGATTCTGGATACTGGAATGTGAGAAGGCTGAAATGCGAGTTGTAATCCATGTCCATGATGACTTATCAGTAATGGTGCCAAAAGCGGATGCGGAAGTATGTCAGGGGAAAGTCGAAGATATTATGTTACATAAACCCGCATGGGCCGAAGGGTTACCCCTCGCTGTTGAGTCCCATACGGGAGATAGGTATGAGAAATGAACCAAGAACTCATCGACTTAATTACGAAAATATGGAAGAAGTATCCCGAGTTACGGCTATGCCAACTTATCGGAAATTGTTTCCACGATCAAGATTTATATTTTGTAAAAGACGCAGGTTTAACCAAACAGCTTAAACTTACTTATCCCGAGGTAAAGTGAAAAATAGGAGAATATTATGAAACTAACAAAAGAATCAGCAAAACCGGAAAGGTATTTTATAAAAGACGTACCTGCGGGAAAAGGATTTTATTGGGACAAACGAGCTTATATAAAAATAGGGGTGGGGGTGCTCTTTCAGACAACTATTAAACGAGACCACAAAAATACACAGTACGCGTACAATACTGAGAGTGATCGGATCGCTATGTTTGCACCGCATACATCGATTGAAGGAACTCCTTTCACCTGTGAAATTGTAATTTATGAAGAATAAAAAGCAACAACTTGGTAAGGGCGTAGTCGATATGATACATGCTAAGGAAAAAGGGTTACCATACAAACCCGGTCGTAAGGATGGTGGTATACCAACTAGGCCCGTGGTGCCATGCCCGGATAAACCGGAGGCCGAGGTATTAAAAGAGTGTATATCATGGCTTAAACGTCATCGAGTAGGTTGTAAGAGAATGAATGTGACGGCCATAGATCTCGATGGTAAAGGCGTTCGACCGTATGGTATTCCCGGGTCCGGAGATATTCTCTGTGTGTACGCCGGATTATATATCGAGATTGAATGCAAGAGGGGCCGAGGCGGAGTACTAAGTTTAAATCAACAAAAACATCGTGATTGGGTTCGATCATACGGTGGCGAGTATATAATTGCCCATGGTGTCGAGGAACTAGAATATTTTTTATTACCAATTTTAAAATTTGAGAGACACCAAGAT
>SDBV01008267.1_pt1 | contig 14078 bp, 17 predicted proteins | sample 2277081 | NCBI WGS metagenome assembly SDBV01 (sample SAMN10402039, study PRJNA504765) | marine sediment metagenome | isolation source: marine sediment core GS10_PC15, 223 cmbsf | place: Arctic Ocean: Southern Knipovich Ridge | collected 2010
CCTGGACACAGGCGGGGATCGCGCGGATGGTCCGAAAGGGCCGGTACAAGCTAATTTTCGACATGGAAGGTACAGGGCAGCTCTATGATCTGGAGTCCGACCCGGCCGAACTTGAAAATCTATACGGCGACGAACAGTCTGCATCAATTCGGTCCGAATTGATGGCGGAACTCCTCGCTTGGACTCTGCGGACTCAAGATCCGCTGCCGCACCCTCGTAGGAGATATTACTTCAAGGATCCGCGAACAGGAGAACTGATCGCACCGACTGGCTGATGGTTCATGAATGGTCTTAGTTCATTGAGGGTTTGAAGCCGGTTTCGGCTATGATCTTGTGCATGCCTCCGAGTTCTCCCAACGCCTCCCGCCAGCCCTGATCCGGGAAATCGCTAAAGACGTGTTTGGCCGCGGCCGGCCGCACGACCCAGGCACCCTCGGAGAGCTCGTGCTCAAGTTGTCCCGGTGACCAACCGGCGTAGCCCGCGTAAAGATTTACCGGCGGGCGGGTATCTATGGGCAAATTGGCCCAGATTTCTCTTAGATATTGCTCCAGGCAAGGGAAAGCGGGTTCAAATATCACATGTTCGATAGGTGACGAGGCTTGCTCGCTACGGAGATCTTCCGGCAGCCCCGAATGTATGGTGAAAAGGAATTGGGGCTGCACCGGCCCCCCTTGGTATATAGGCAGTTCTCCCGCCGCGGTATTTTCGAATTCCGGCAAGACTTGTCCTAGTGTTACTTCGAGCCGGCGGTTTACCACCAACCCGAAGGCGCCATCGTCGTTGTGGCTTATGAGTAGGACGACAGTTTGTCTGAAATTCGGATCCTGTAGATCTACTTCCGAGATGAGGAAATACCCCTGCAGCCAGCGAGGTGGAGTTGTGTTTTCATCATGCTCTGGTCCGTTCAAAACTTTTTCCCCATAGTTCCTAGCCTCTACACTACCATACTAAGAATTCTTGGTGCAAGGTGGATTAAGTTATTGTTCTGGGATGTACTCGCCGCGAGGTCGTGTTCAGCTCCGTCCACGCTCCTGAGAGCCTTCGCGATACGAGTTGAATTTGAAACCCCCGACAGAAGATTGACGTTCATGAACGTCCTGAATATCCCTGGTCTTGAGAGGGCGGACATAACGAAACCAACGGGTTTGCGGTTTCCTTCGTGGGTTCTCGAGAGAATAGCAATCGATATGGCCAGGACAATATGGAAATTACCCATGATGAGATTCTGGGATAGCCTTATCTGGACGGGCTCAAAAAAACCGAAAAGTAGGCCTCCGGCGTAAGATCCGGCGGCGGAGACTACGCCTGTGATGGTCAGGTACCATGAGCCGATTCGGTCGTTCTCTGGTGTGAGGGTCAGCATCATCTGGCTCACACCTTCCCAAAATGCCGGGGCGAGTATTCCTGCGAGTAGAGCGATAACTGGTAGAAGATACATGTAATTTGCGGCCGTGATGAAGAAATACCCGAACCATCTCACCGTGAACAAAGCCCCGATTATCTGGCGTGCCCCGCCGAACAGTCTAGTAAACGCACTCCTTGCACGCGTCGGCAAATGCCATCAGATTGTCTGGGTGTCCGTGAAAAAAGTGGTCCGATGGGCAGCAAATATAACCCGCATGATCCTTGGTCGCCTCAAAGCACTCAAAAACCAGGCGACGGGCATCCGCGGGAGTGCCATTCTCGAATCCGGCGTTCTGCTCGAATCCCCCGATAAAGAATAGATCTTTGCCGACTTTCCTTGACGCCTCGGCTAGGTCGCAATCGCCGCCCATGGTCGTCGGGGTCATCGTTTCGAGCCCGTCGGCACCGCTCTCCACCACTAGGTCCAACATCGGCATGAGCCCGCCGCAGAAATGGTTTACCACCTTGACCCCGGCATCTTGGAGGACCTTGTTCTGCTGGATGTCGTAGGGTAATCCAAACTCGCGGTAAAAGTTCGGGCTGATAACCGTACTGGAACCCGCTCCTCCTCCTACCTCAACCATGTCGGCTTTTGTGCCTTCCCACATTCTCAGAGCCGTGAGGGTTTTTTCCACGATCGAGTCGAGGATGTGATGCAGGTACTCAGGTCGATCCATCCCGAGCATGATCGAGCGCTCGGTGCCGTACAGAATGCAGAAGCTCTGCCATGGGCTGCCTTGCCCCGGGCTGGAAGGATGAGATCGGATTATGCCGCGGTCGCCGAGCCGATCCCTGGTTTTTTCTATTTCGGACAGATCTATCCCCGTCGGTACGGGCAGGTACTCGTTCCAGATTTCGAAATCCCTGTCATTTTTCAGCAGGAACTCAGTTTCGTACACGGTAACATCGGTGGAGGCGTGCTGGACCCTAAGATCGCCTTTCGGAGTGTGTATCTCTGTCCGGGAACAGCGATTGCGGTTGTGGTCGAGACCGAGATCGGTTGTTTTTATCTCCCAATTGGCAAGGCTCTTCTCGTCGCAGATATAGGTAGGGCTCACGTAGATGGCGAAGTCCATGTCAAACTTCTCGTAGGCCTGCCATGAGTCCATTCCGTCCAGATACGCTTTGAGGTAGTAAGGCATCCATCCGTGCACCTGGCAGGGCAATCGATCGGGTCGTTTGTTATTGAGAGCAGTCAGCATTCGTTCTCTTGATGTCATAGAGTTCTCCTAAACTAGCCGTATTGCTGAGCGGTTTTGATAAGCGCGAGCATGTTCTCGAGTGGAACGTCGTTCTGTATCTCCTGTGCAGGCGAAGTTATATAGCCGCCACCGCTAGACATAAGTTCCACCACATCCGAAACCTCCGTAGCTACTTCTTCGGGACTCCCGTAGGGTAGGGTCCGCTGCGTGCTGATGCCGCCCCAGAAAGTAATCCTGTCACCATAGGTTTTTTTCAGATACGTGATGTCCATACACTCCGGCTGAACGGGATTGAGCACATCGACTCCCATTTTGATGAGATCGCCGATAATCGCATCGATATTACCGCAAGAATGGATCCAAACGTCCTTTCCTTCCCCCTTGATCAGGTCGTATTCCCGCTGCTCGCCGGGGGCGATGTATTCGTGCCAGCAATCCGGGGACATAAGAAGCGCCTGTTGAGAGCCCCAGTCGCTTCCGAGGAGGATGCCGTCGATATCTTTGTACGACATGATATTCTCGAGCATCACCATGTTCTTGTCGATTATCTTCCCGAGCAACTTTTTGGCGAACTCCTGATTACCGCCGAGATCTGCCAGAAAATTCTCGATGCCTCGGGCGGCGTTTGCCTTTTCGAAATGGCTTCCGTATATCATCGCGAGGATATAGCAGCCGGTATCTTCTTTCAGCTTTGCGATCTCGTCCTCGAATGTTTCGTAGCTCCTGGTTCCTCTCGTGGGCGGAAGCGAACCGGGTGCCTCAAAGCTCTTGTAGCTTTCCGGTACGTTATACCAGCTCCACCAAGGCGGTCGTACCCAATTGACGTAGTTGCCGATATCGACCGAAAGATCCGCACCCTTATAGACCTCTCGAATAGTAGGAAGGGCGTCATGTGTAAAGTTGATGAAGTAGGGAATCTGCTCGGCAGCTTGATGAGCGATGGTTGCTTTGACGGTTTCTCTACGTGTCATCGAAATCTCCTCTCTCTATGGTCGTCCTAACAGTTCCTACGATACACGCTGGGGGCGGTCCCGAAGCGTTTCCTGAATGCGGTGGAAAACGCGAATGGATCACGGTACCCCACCATATCCGCAATCAATCCTACCGGATAATCGGCATTCATGAGAAGCTCTCGGGCCCGGTCCAGACGCAGAAAACTCACCATTCTCATTGTCGAGGTGCGGTTAAGCTCACGGCACATGCGGTTCAGATGTACCGGAGACATACCTGCGGCGGAAGAAAGCTCCCTTATACTCCATTGGTGCTGGAGATCGGCGTTGACCTTGGCCCACAAGTCAGAGAGTCGCTGTCTCATCATTCTTAGGTACGTCGACCGATCCAGATCGAGCTCACGTTCGATGTGCAAAAGAATTATGTCAGAAAGCAGGTCGGCCAGGCGAATGGACTCCAATCCCTTCCCGAGGGATTCCTCGACGAGAGATTCCATCATGGGAATCGCTTTATGGACATCCAAAGCAGCTCGAATATGCATGCCTGAGAGGCGCAAGTTGACCCATCGCGGATCGTCGGCAAGATGAAACCAGATGATATCCCAGGAAAGACCATCGCAGGAATAGGAGTAAGAGCTTCCCATCGGGGCGATGAGCAGACTACCCGGCTCCAGGGTCTGGCTGTGCTCCGGCGATGTGAGAAGGCCCGTTCCGCCGCGGGTGTAGAGAAGTAGATGAAAATCTGCCTTCGCCCTCGATACGCGGTAGCCGCTTACGAGACTGCTGACACCCGCGAGCCTAATCCCTGAGCCGGTCAGAACTCTGCCGTAGGTCTGGCTGATCGGGAGAAAGACTTCGCTGCATTCTTCCGGAATCCACGCCCCGTTGGAAAACACATGGGCAGGCGGAATGGAGGGAGTTTTCATGTAGGACGAAACTATACTCAAACGATGGTCGTTTGGCAAAGGTTTTTGGTCACATTGAAGGTGGAAGGAGCTGTTTTGTGGGCGTAAACTGCATCCCAGCATGGCAGACGCAGCCCACGGAGGGACCCAACAAATGATACCGAGATCCGAATACCCGCGGCCACAGTTCGAAAGGGACGAGTGGATTAATCTTAACGGAACCTGGACTTTTGAATTCGATTTTGGAAAATCCGGCATTGACCGCAACCTGATGGGGAGCAAGGGTTTCGATCGAGAAATACTGGTACCATTTTGTCCTGAAAGCGACCTTTCAGGTGTCGGCCACAAGGATTTTATCGAAATGATGTGGTATCACCGGTCCTTCGACATACCTTCGGGCTGGTCTGGGAAAACGGTGCTCCTCAATTTCGGTGCCGTTGATTTCGAGTGCGAGGCTTTCATCGATGGTATATCGGTCGGGAGGCATTGGGGAGGAACGTCTTCTTTCAGCTTCGATATCAGTCGCGCAATAGAGCCTGGTTCGAGCCATCACTTAGTGCTGATGGTGCGTGATGAGCTAAGGAGCGGCTACCAGACCGGGGGCAAGCAGTGCACCGATTTTGCATCCAGGGGCTGCAGCTATACAAGGACAACCGGTATTTGGCAGACCGTATGGATGGAGGCAGTACACTCCAGTGGCCTCAAATCCGTGAATATTGTTCCTGATGTCGATTCTTCGAGTTTCGTGTTTATTCCCGATTTCTACGGCGTATCGCCCGATTCGAGTCTCTCCGTAGAGGTAACGAACGGATCGACGGTTGTGGCCAAAGGCGAAGCCCGGGCAACCAACGGCGTGCCGATTACCGTTGAAGTGGAGAATCCTCAACATTGGGAGCCTGGGAATCCACATCTGTACGATATCGTCTTCTCCGTCAGGGATGGCGGAAAAACCGTCGATGTCGTTCGGAGCTACGCTGGACTGAGAAAGGTCCATATCGAAGGGAACCAAGTTTTTCTCAACAACAAGCCTCTCTACCAGCGTCTTGTTCTTGACCAGGGATTTTACCCCGATGGTATCTGGACAGCCCCGACCGACGCGGCCCTCAAGCGTGACATCGAACTCTCCATGGCATCCGGCTTCAACGGGGCCCGGCTCCATCAGAAGGTCTTTGAGGAAAGGTTTCACTATTGGGCCGATAGGCTCGGTTATATTACCTGGGGCGAGACATCCAGCTGGGGCCTGAATCTTTCGACAACCGAAGCCGCGAGAAATTTCCTGTCAGAATGGCGGGAAATTGTCGTGCGAGATCGGAACCACCCATCGATTATCACCTGGAGTCCGTACAACGAGACAATTCTGGACGTGGAATCGCCTCAGCATGGACGCGCGCATATCGACGCCTACCAGCTCACGCGCTCTCTCGATCCTACCAGACCCGTCAATGACTCAAGTGGTTACATTCACTATATTACGGATGTATACACAGTCCACAACTATACACAGGATCCCGAAGAGCTCCGAGGAATCCTCGATCCTAAACGTGAGGGTGGAGTTTTTCGGAATTTCCCCGCACACGATGCTGAGTATGCGGGCCAGCCGTACATAATCGATGAGTTCGGCGGTATCGGTTGGAACCCCGAATATGCTCTCGCGGCATCGGGTAAGGACCGGTCGGTCTCATGGGGCTACGGCAACGCACCAAAGAGTCTCGATGAGTTCTACTCAAGGCTCAAGGGGCAGGTTCGAACGGTCCTATCATATGGCCACATCTGCGGGTTCTGTTATACCCAATTGACCGATGTTGAGCAGGAGCAGAACGGCATTTACTTCTACGACCGTTCCCCAAAATTCGACATGACCCTCATGAAGTCGATTTTCGAGCAGGAGATGCCATAGGAACGCCAAGGCAGTGCGGACACCACGTTGACATCGTAACTGGATCAGTATAGTTTGTGGCAATACCACACTACCGGTTCATTAGTGCCCGATACTTGGAGTCCCCCATGGCCCGAAAGGGCACATTACTCATTCTCGTTGTGCTTCTTTTAGTACCATCGGTCCTGTTCGCCGGCGCCGATGTTCCAGGTGCGTCCGTGTCGGATTCAACGGGTTCCCTGCCATGGTGGGGATGGGGGCTTCTACTCTTTTTCTTGACCATAGTGCTGGGGATTGTCGCGGTGATGACCGGGGTGGGGGGCGGTGTGCTCTTCGTCCCGATAGTCAGCGCGTTATTCCCCTTTCACTTCGATTTTGTTCGTGGAGCTGGGATCATGGTCGCCCTGTGCGGTGCAATTGCCGCGGGGCCAAAGCTTCTCAAGAAGGGCTTGGCGAGCATGAGGCTTGGGCTTCCCCTGGGGCTGCTCGGCTCTATCGGTTCGGTGGCCGGCGCACGGGTCGGACTGGCCCTGCCCGACAATATCGTGCAAACCCTCCTTGGTTTTGCGATTGTGATGATCGTGATAATCATGATGGCCGCAAAGGCTTCAGAGTTCCCTGGTGTAAAAAAATCGGATACCCTCTCCCGTGTCCTAGGCATCCATGGGATCTATTACGAAAAATCGCTCGACGTAGAGGTGGAGTGGAAAATCCATCGAACCGCTGCCGGTATGGTACTTTCCATTATTATCGGTTTCATGGCGGGCATGTTCGGGCTTGGAGCGGGTTGGGCGAACGTGCCGGCTCTCAATCTCCTACTTGGCGCACCGCTGAAAATTGCCATTGCCACGAGCGGGTTTATCTTGACTATCAATGGCACCGCCGCGAGCTGGGTGTACGTGAGCAGCGGGGCGGTACTGCCCCTTATTGCCGTACCATCGGTGATTGGCATGATGATCGGCACGAATATCGGCGCACGCATCCTTCCTCACGTCAATCCAAAGCTGGCCAGATGGATCGTTATTGCGCTTCTGCTGGTAACTGGAATACGGTATATCTTTAAAGGCTTCTCGATTCTCGGGTGATTGTATGAAGGACGACGACAAAAGATACGCATCCCCAGATCAGCTGCTCCTTTCAAGGCTCTACCAGTATGTCAGCACCGTCGGTTTCCTGCTGATCCTATTCGGTTTTTTCCTCTACGGATCGGGCGCTCTGACGAGCACCGTACCGGTCGCCGATATGTCTCTATTCTGGCACCTCTCATCCGAAGATTTTGCCGCGGAAACCGGTACTCCATATGGCTGGGATCTGTTCGGGCATCTCCGGTCGGGGGACATGATCAGCCTCGCTTCCCTTGTGCTGATGCCGATGGGAACCATCCTGGCATTCGTAGTCATGGCCGTGGTGTTTTCAAAGGGACGTAACTGGGTTTTTAGTGTGATAGTATTGTTGCTGACAGTGGTCCTGATTCTGGCCGCCAGCGGAGTTGTGTCTGGTTAGTAGAAGATGAGTCACACACACGAACCCAGCGGCCCGACCGAATCGATTCCTGACCCCGGCATCCTGTAATTTCGTTCGTTTACGCCCGCGTGCTCCAGGGCAAGACCGTCTTGATCGGATTCACCGAGACAGAGAACAAAGTCCCACAGTGGAGCAACCGTGGCGCGATCATTCGTCGCCTTTGACAGTTTCCCGGACGAAGTCGGCGGCTTTTTGAAATATATTCTTGGCGCCTTCTTTCACTTCATTGAGAGTATTTCCAATCGCTGCGCCCACTCCCTTCTTAAAGGCGTTTTCGGCCTGATCCTTTCTATCCGTTCGTTCTTCGGCGTCAGGGAATCTGGAAGCCCACTTTTTGGCATCGTCAAAAAAGCGTACTTCCCCCGCTTCCAGCCTCGTGACGGTTTCGGCGAAATGTTGATCCAATGTCTGGTACATCGAGACTCGGTAGTCAGCTCCTGCTCCTTCGGTGAGTTTTCTTCCCTGCTGGTCGAGGAGCCCATAGAACTTGCGGGTGTACGAGCCATATCCGTCTTCTACCTTTTCTTGATAGTAATCGAGTTGCTGAATTATCCTTTCGGTCGGCATAAATGGCCGCGCGATGGCGATGTACATGGCGAAAGAAAGCGCGAGCACCCCAAGTAGCGATGATCCTCCAACAAGAAATAGTTTTTTTTGCCTTTCGTGGCGGACATCCTCCTGCCGGTGAAGGGCCTCAATCTCTCTGTGAAATGCTGCCATGAACTCATTGCGCTCTTCTGACGAGAGATCACGGTTGTAGAGTTCTTTTTCGAAGAGGTCGGAAAAGGTACCGTAGTAGTCTGAATCGTGTTTGTCTTGCTCGCGGAGGGCGACCTGCTTCATCGTATTCCTGTACGCTTCGGAGAAAATCCTGTCCAGTCGTGGATTATTGATTACGTTCAGCGTCTTTTTCATCCCGCGGCCTATTCTTCCCTATGTACCGTGTCAGGCGAAAAAGCCGGGAGACACACCGCGATGTATTCGGCGCCATCAGGGTAGGGGGTGCTGTATCTAACCGATTTTCCTTTCTCCGCGATAAACAATTCTCCGGCGACGACATCGAAAACACCATCATCGGTCTCTATATGTATCTTCCCTTCGAGAACAATAGTGTACTCGTTGAAATCCGGACGTTGCGGCGGCTCCTCCCATCCCTGGGGACTCGTCATTCTGGCGATGCTCGCTTCCTTGGTCTGAGAATTGACCAAACCGACGAGCTCGCGGATGATCTTGCCGCCGGTTCCGGCTGCTTCAATTATCGTTGGTTTCGAAACATGCACCCTGGCCTCCCTAAGACTTCCATCGATCCGTTATTCTACCGGATGTTTCTGAATCAGTCACTCCACGGAGTTGCAACTTGGCCCTTGCAGGCGATGACCACCCGGCTATACTTAGTATCTGAGGTTCCCGGGTAATGACCTTTCAGTTGCAGCGGCTGCTTTCTTTGGTTAATGAATATTACTGTTCGAATCACGATGTGGCTTTCTACGCGAATCGGTTGGGAATGCAGCGGAGGCCACTGGTCCGATTGTGCCGAGCCGAGCTTGGCGTCACAGCCAAGAGTGTAATCAGCGGCAAGATAGTCGAACGGGCGAAGGAGCTTCTCCAGATCGTATCGACCGGGGAGGCCGCCGAAGCCCTCGGATTCGAGAATGCGGCGTCTTTTGGTCGCTTTTTCAAGAGATACGCGGGATATACCGTGACTCAATATACAAAGAAACACCTACAATAGTGAAAGTACACATCCGTCTACGCTGGACGGGCCTGCGGATACATCGGCATGTTCGACCGGAAGATGTGTCTGTGCGGACGTTGCTTCTCGAGGACGAAACGCCTCTCTCGGTTATGGCCGTGATGCCTCAGGGACCCGACACGCTGGTGTAGTAAGGAGCATGGTGGACTCAGCCCGTCGGTGTCGACCTCGCCCGCGGTAATGTGTGCAGCGGCGCGACCAGTCGTATAATCGGGTCGTTTGGTTACTAATCGAGCCGGCCGACCTTTGGGGTTGTGGTCTGCTCGGCCGACGCTACCTGAAGAACTGAATTTCCGCCGAGAAGGGTCCGGATCTTCCATCATTCCGTATCTCGAATTGCTCCGGAAGATTGACCCCCACCGTTCCGACAGCGCTAGTCATGTACCGGTCTCGGACCGTGTAGCCGTCGCTACCGGTGGGCAATCGGACTCGCCAGCGGCGCATCGTCCTGAACTGGATATCGGCACGAGTCGACGGGTCGGCGGTCTTTTGGATATCGTTCCAGGCACTGGGGAACCTGGATTGCCATGTGTGCCTGTCCGTAAGCATCGCGGGCACCGCGGTGGCCCTTACTCGGAGCACCGACCTCTGAGTATGCCAGGAGAGCCTACACAGGGTGTATTCATGCACTTCATTGCGGGAGAGCCACAACGCGGTTTCGCAGAGTTCATCAAGCGTGCCCCTTTCTCGCAAAAACACCCGGCGTCCTGGCATAGGGAAAGCGAGCAGATACGCTCGCTTTCCTTCGTTGTCGTAGAACCGGGGATAATCGGCGAATACCGTCGTCCAGACGGCGGTGCTTCGGGGGCGCCACTCATCGAGGGCTTCGAGATTTGCCTGTCTATCTATGTATGCGTTATCCTGCAGGATTCGATACAATTCTCTCTGCCGGAGTGGAGCCGGCTTGAGTCCAGGGACAACCACGGGGGATGAGATCCCCATGCGAGTTTTTGAACCCGCTGCAATCCAGTAGCAACCTGGTTCTATAAGTTCCATGGAGCCGGCGGCTTTCACCGTAGCGATGTGGACAGCTCCCCGGTAAACACCCACCCGTCGAGGTGCTCGACCGTCGATTGCAGTCCTCCATGTCAGTGTCCGACCTTCGAGTTCCCATTTCATAAACACTGACACATCCGTGGCGGCGTAACAGCGTCGCTCGCGAACCGCACGTAGGGGCGTATCATCCCCGTCGCCAAGCCATAGCCCCGTAACGCCAAAGCCGACCGACGAGACCGCGTGCGCATCACTTGCGCCGATGGCGGCAACGGGAAGCCCGGCGTTAAGATAGTGTTTGAAGAGGGACAGCATAGGGTTCGATTTGAGGGTCCGGAAAGGGAGCAGGCGCCGCTTAAAAAATCTGAGCACTTCGCCGTTGATCACCTCGATTCCATGGACACCCGGATAGAGAATATCCCGCCACCGATCCACTAACCTAACCGGGTGGGCAATGATTTTTATCCCACAGTGTCTGCCATACAGAAGTCGGAATCCATCTGGAATGCCACCGGGAAAACCGTTCGGCCGAACCGCGACCAGATGCCCTCTCTTGAAGCTTATCTCGCAGCCCGGGTACACATACGAGTCCTCGTACCTGTCAGATAGTCTACTGGTATCCGCTAGTAACGACTCCCAGTCGGAGGGGCGTATATTGTGATGGTGATCCGCGGGCGCCATTGCCCGAACTCCTTTGGTTCGTCCTTCTTCGATCATCAGATTGAGAGTCGCTTTGTCCTCATTATCCGAATAGACGGTATGAAAATGGAAATCCCCGAATAGAAGCTTTGCGTGCTGTTTCACCGTATTGTTGTTCATACTATCGAAATGAATGTGGAAAGTCTGCTCGGCATGGGCGAAAAACACATACGGATCTTCAACAAGATCCCCAGCGAAACCAGTCGCGGATAAGTGAAGGAGTTGGTGTCTTCGCCTGAAGATAGATCAACCGGGAATGACCGTTGGTCTATTGATTTCGAGTTTTCTGTGTACCCTCACGTACACCGCGATCAGTACAAGACCGACTGCGTACACGAAGCCACCAACAATACCGAACATACTCTGTATCCCAAGCGAATCGGCCAGGACGCCACCAATCCAAGGACCGCAGAACATACCGATCGCATAGATCGATTGATGTATACCCATCGCGGATGTTCTTCGGGTTTGCTCCACGTCCTGTATGCTCAGGCCCATTAGAGTTGGGTAACTGAAACCATTAGCGAAACCCATAACCGCGGTGGCGATAAAAAGCGGCGCAAGGGATCGCAAGAAAATCATCAGCACGATTCCGCCAGCGAAAACGGTGAATGTTCCGACCAGGAGATAGATGGGACGAATCTTTTTCACGAAAACCGTGTTGAGGAAATTGCCGATGGTAAAAGCAAGAAGATTCAGACTGAGCAGCAGACTTTTTTCCACGTCGGTGGCGCCAAGTTGCCCGGCGAGAATCGGCATGAAGCTAAAGGTTACCGCCCAGGTGCCTAACTGGCCAACCAGGCTGATGGCGGACGGAAGCATCACATCGGCGCGACCGGAGAGTGAAAGAATCGACGAAAGCGTCGCCCCCTTTGATGTTACCCTTGGAGTCCTTGTCAGAAATACTATACAGGCGCCGAGCATACCCGCCGCTCCAGCCAAGAAAAACGCCAAAGGGTAGCCACCGCTCTCGTTCAACAGACCTGTAAGGCTTGTTGCCAACATTCTACCGATAGAAGCCGAAAAAGTGAGGAGAGATGTGGCAAAGACTGCTTGGGCCGGTGAGAATAGCCCGGTGAACGCGCCGATGAGGGGCACCCAGGTTGCCGCGGCGACGCCGGTCAGTGCTCTGCCGAGGATCAGTGTGCCTACTGACTCGCCGACGCCCATCACGATCGCGCCGGCGGAGGACACAAGCAGGCCGATGGCAATAAAGTACTTGCCGTTGCCGGCTCGATCCACCGATATACCGACAGGTATCCGAAGTAGGGCCTGCCAGAGACCGTACATGGAGAGAACGGTGCCGACAACCGCTAGGTTGGATGTTCTCGTGAGAACATAAGTCGGTAACGTCGGCATGTAGAGGTACAGTGAAACCCAGTAGAGAAACGTCGAAATGAGGAACACCACGCGAATGGTTGTTTTCTTATTCACGCGGTATTCTGCACGGGCTAACCGCGTGTGTCAAACCACCGATCGATTCTTTCGTACGCCGATTCAGCCGCCTGAAAGAGCAGCGAGAGGTTGACGGGCTTGAGGAAATAGTCTTCGAAACCCGCCTCCCGGCAATCGAAAAGCTCAAAGAGTCGACCATAGCCGGTTACAGCGTAGGGGATGGCTACCGGATTTTCAGCTTTAATCCAGTGACACAATTCCACTCCATTCATGCCGGGCATGTTGAGATCGAGAAATACTACATTGATCTTTTCTGAGCCGAGAATATTCTTTGCTTTCTCAGCATTGTTAGCGATGCTAACAGAGTAACCTTTTCTTGCGAAGGCCTTCTCAAGCATATTGAGTATCTGCTCTTCATCGTCCACGAAAAGCACTTTCCGTTCTATCATGATGTCTCCTTCTCGGGCGGGCCATCACCGGCCGACAGTCCGATATCCATGATCTTGTGATCTCCAAGATAATCCATCGTTTCGTACCGCGTAATGTTCATGAGCCTGCGCGTAAGCGTGCCTATGCGTAGCGCGGCGTCTTTCATTTCTACGACGGTGTCCCTGTTCGGGCTCCCTGGCTCTATATCGTCAGCCAACATCTCTGAATACCCAAGAATGACCTGAAGAGGTTGGTTCAGTTCATGACAAATGGCGCCGGCCAATTCGAGGGCTCCCTGCATTTTCTGCTTGCTGAGAAGTTAGTGCTTAAGCTCGACGATACTTCTGCCCACTTCAAGTCGTATTTTCAGGTCTTCTTCGGCATGAGATTTGAAAATGTAATCATTGGCTCCTGCGTGGATTCCTGCGTATATGTCATCTCTCTTGTCTCTCGAACTCAAGAGAATAATGTAAATATCTCGAAGCCCCATGCAGAGAGAATCTGTTTGAGGCGTGTCCTTGATGTCTTTGAGTCATCGGCAATGAGTATTTTCATGGCATTGCTTCTATTGTTAACACAAAAATCTGTATTGTCCGGATCGGCTCAGCATTATATGATGGGAGTGCAATGCAACCTGAAGGGATCTACCGAGAATTGCTTGATCAGCTTCGCGATGGTGTGTACTTCGTCGACGCATCCCGTCGCATCACTCACTGGAACTCCGCTGCTGGACGGATTACCGGCTATAGCTCCGCGGAAGTCGTGGGACATAAGTGCGACGAGAATATCCTACGTCATGTCGACATCAGCGGAGCGGAGTTGTGCATCGACGGCTGCCCCCTCAACAGAGCCATATGCGACCGCGACGGCCGTTCCATGCCCATGGTTTTTCTCCATCACAAGGAGGGGCACCGCGTCCCGATACAGGTGCGCGCACTGCCTGTGAT
>SDBV01008268.1_pt1 | contig 14078 bp, 20 predicted proteins | sample 2277081 | NCBI WGS metagenome assembly SDBV01 (sample SAMN10402039, study PRJNA504765) | marine sediment metagenome | isolation source: marine sediment core GS10_PC15, 223 cmbsf | place: Arctic Ocean: Southern Knipovich Ridge | collected 2010
GCTGCTGAGATTACCACAAGAAAACTGTGAATAACTGGTGCGCTCGTCGCGGCTGCTTCGATTGTCCACGTGGGACGACTTGCCGCGGGATGCGATAGTGGCAGCTGGCGCAGGCGACAACCCGTACAGCGCACAACGCTGGCTCGAACAGAAACGAGCACAACACCAAAAGGCGCTGGATCGACGCGTGGACGTCGAGCGATGATCCAACCACAACAGAACAGCAATACGTCTCGAGGTGCCGCTATGAACGCAGAGGAACTACCCGACTGGCTCGATGAGCCGATGTATGAGACGAGCACCGTCGACGCTTTCGTGTCGACGGTCACCGAACTGGTGTCGCCCCGATTCGCACGGCCGGACGGAATGTTCAGCGAGATGAGCCACGAAGTCGCCCACGCAATCTGTGGCGCTGCGGTCGGTGCAGGGTTGGAACACATCCATTTCCAGCCGTCATCCGCCGACGTTGGCGCCGTCTCGTACGTGCGATCGGTGTGGCGACCCGATGACGGCCCGTTGGCGAAACTGGTCAGCATCTGTGGTGGGCCTGTCTCAGACGTTCTCTGGGACGGCGAGGACGACACCGAGGACGAATTGGTCCACGAGGAACGTCTTTTCAGATGGGAAGCCGACGCGGACCTTGCTGCCGACGAAACGGAAGGACCCGAGTTGCTTCCCGATGCGGCACGCCTTGCCGAGAAGATATTGGTAGCGAACCGTGCGGTTCTTGAACGCATCGCAACCGAAATCACGGCCCGTTTCATGGCGGTCAAGGACGAAGGCCTCACCGTCAACGGCGCAGACTTCGTTGCCATGCTCGGCGACCTGAAACGAGGACCGGCAAACATTCGGGTCGCCTGCGAGTCGTTACGGCGGCTCGGCGTCGTTGAACTACGGGACGACCAATGGCGGCTCGTCGTGTAATGCCGGTTCGTGTTAGAGGAAACCCGACCCAGGTTTGCGATGGGACGGGTTTCCGACGTAGCTCGGATTATTTCGTAGACGCGGTAGGAAGCTACGCCAGCCGAGTTTGGTGAGGCGGATCAGCTCATGCCGCCCTTCCGTGGTAGTCGACAGCCGTCGCCCCGATACTTGACCCGTGGCGGGGCTTCTCGACGGAGATGACGGGGCAGAAGCGGCAGGTTTCGGGCGTTTGTGCCGATAGATGAGATTGGCGGGCGCGCCTGACGAACGGGATGACGCGATGACTGAGCCAGGTTGGTATCCAGATACAGAACGGCCAGGCGGTCAACGGTATTTCGATGGCGAGAACTGGACTGACGACCGCACGCCACCGAGTCAACCTGAGAAGTCGGGTCCTTGGCAATCGTTCCGAGCATGGCCGATGCCGGGTCAGATTCTGTCGTGGGTCGTCGTCGGATTCGTGGTCATCATCGGCATCGGTCTCATCGGTCAAGCCGTGGCGCCTCCGGAGCCGGAAGACGAAGTCGCCGTGGTCGTCGAGGAAGAACCCGAGACCACCGCCTCTGAGAAGACGTCGACGACCGCGGCGCCCACGACAGCGACCGAAACGACGACGCCGGTTGATACCGCGACTCGGGCTGAAACGGAAGCCCGCAAGATTCTCGATGACCGGATTGGTGTCGATGATGCTTTTGCGATGGTCATCGACGACGAGGTGGGGCGAGAATTGGACGTGACGTACAGCCGGGGCACGGCATGGGACGAGGTCGACTTCTTCCACACGACCGTCCGCGATTATGCGACGGTCATGCCGGCGTTTCTGTCAAACGGGTACTTCGATGATATTCCGCAGTTCTGCCTCACGCAGCAGACCGAGTTCGTCGACGCGTTAGGGAATGCCGACCTAGAGAACGGCAGCATCATATGTATGGACCGGGCAACTGCCGACAGGGCGGACTTCGAGAATGTGAGCCCGGACCCGTTCTACGCGTTGGGGTCTCAGCAGGCGGAGACGTGGCCATCGAGCGGGTTCATGTTTTGGTTGAGCCCGGTAATTCTGCGCGGGATCGACTTCTCGTAGCCGATGATGAGTTCGTCGAGCAGAAGTTGAGGCGTCTCGGCGGGGGATGACCGGGGCAGGGCGGTCGAGTTCCGCGGTCTACGCGGTTTCGGCGTCTTCGACCGGTGTGAGTAGCGACGAGTCTTGCGCCGACGGATGTCGGCCTCGAGCTGCCCATTCGTGGGCTGCGTCCCAGTCGAGGACCGGCCCGCGCCCTTCGAACAAGTCGTCGACGGTGACCGAGATAGTGTCGCCCCGATTCGTAGAGCGTGATGGGATGTTTGGCGAGATGACCCACGAACTGGCGCATGCGATGTGTCGGTGGGCGGTCGGCGCCGCAGTGAAATGCGTCTACTTCGCGCCTTCGATGGCTGAGTCGGGCTCGTATGTCCTCGGTGAATACCGCTACGACGACGGCCCGCTAGCACGACTCACCGTCGTATTCGCGGGGCACGTCGCCAACGTGTTGTGGTTCAACCCTGACGAACTCGAACTCGAAAAAGACGAGTGGGAAGAACTCGAAGAAGAGACCGACGCTGCGTCTCCAGGTGACGTGAGCAACGCCATCGACATCGACCGTCGCGATCTCTGGCCCGACGCGGTCAGGTTGGCTGAGTCGATTCTGGTTGCGAACCGGCAAGTCGTGGAGGAGATCAGCTCGGAGTGGTTCGCGCTATACATGGCGTACGGGCGATCTGACGGCCTGACCATTTCGGGTGACGGGTTCGCCGAGTTGATGCGTGACCGTCACATCGAAGTTGACGGGGCGTACCGGCCCGACGACCCGACCTGGGGCACGTTGCAAGCGTTTGAGGCCGGCGAGTAACGTCAGCCGAACAGATACGGCCCTCGGTCGCTCCGAGGCCAGCGGAACACACCACTTCGCACCGACCCTTCCCTTCCCATCGTCCATTGCCGATGTCGCCGACACCACTCGGCGACCTGTCGTGAAGGGTGCATCCATGATTGGTAGACCAACAGCCCGAGTAGCCGAGCTGGTGACCGCGTGGCCGATCGCGAAAGGCGAATCGAGCCGACACGCGGCCGCCGAGTTCGCCGCCGACTTACAAGAAACAGATCCAGACCTGTGGCACGACTACTGCATCGAAGCAGGACGCGCACGACTACTCGAGATAGTCACGACAGAAGCGCGCTATCGCCGAGGCCGTGCCCAATCCGCACGGATACAACAACACCGAGCAGATGTCGGTGAAGCGTTGATTGACCTCGGCCAGCACCCTGGCAATCCAGACGCGATCGCGAAATTGGAGGATGTGATCCGCGGACAGAGCATGTCGCCAAAATTCGCCGCCATGCTCGAAGAGCAACGCGCAGCGATCGGCGACAAGACGCAGACGGACGGATAGCACCGATCTGACGTACCCGGCACGCTCCCCCAGAGGTTCCACCCATCGGCGCCTGGGTCGAAGCGTGTCGGATTCTCAGCGGGTCAAAAGGTCAGGCTGATCGACGAACGCGACCAGATGTCGGATGAGATCGGGGTATTCGGATCGTCGTCGACCTCGTGGTGGCTAGTCGGATTCGGCTTCCGTCGCTTCTGTGGGCTCTGGCGGACTGTAATTGACCTTCTCAAGTGGCATCACCAGGTTCGGTATGCCAGCTCGTGACGCAAGTGACTGCGCCGCCTCGCGAAGGTACGGGGCGACCGTCAATCGGACGCTCGTTTCGGCAAACGCCGACAGCTCCTCATCCGTTGGTGCGAAGTCGTCGGGTACGCCATATACAACGAGGTATGAGATGTCTGCCTCAAGATCTAGGTCGGGACTCCGGTCGGAATCATCTTCCGTCTGATCGTCATGATCATCGGCGAAATCCGCGGCGACAGCGAGTTCCAGCCTGGCCACGAACATCAGAAGAGCGTCACCAATCGTTCGCGTCGGGATAGTCAGTCGGTGTCGGACGACGTGATCGGGGCCAACGACGCCCCGGAGTTGAAAACGAGTGCCAATGAGGCGCACGTCCTCAAGTTGAGCGAATCCAGCGGCACGTGTCGCTGTAGTCACACAGCCTCCACGAACTCTGTCTCACTGTCAGCGACGGAGCGTTGCCATTTCGGCGCCGACGGTTCGGCATGTGACCGCGCAAGACGCACAGCTGTTCGTCTTGTCAGCGTGGGCGCGTACGGGCCGCCCGCGTCGCCGAGAGCGTCGGGAGCCGACTCGGCGACGTTGTAATCGTGCAAAGCCTGGGCGAATTCAGGCGCCCGTGCCTCGCCGAATCCGGTGTCGGCAACCTCAACAACAAGTCGGTAACCGACCGCCCGCGCGTACCGCTGGTATGTGGACAGCCTGGAATCAATGTCGCCAGCCTCGAGATCGCTCACTGCCGACTGCGATGTGCGCATCCGGGTGGCTACATCGCCTTGAGTCAGTCCTGTTCGGCTACGTGCGTCGATCAGCGCGCGCAGAAGCGATGCAGCAGCGCGAGAATCCTCGAGTGCCTCGGCAAAGCCGGGTTCGTTCTGTGATTGCTCTTGGATGAAACGTTGAAGGTCGTCCACGAATACCCTCCTCGACTTCACAATATCGGTAGAAACCGATACGTGCTGAAGAATAATCCGAATTTGGCCGTACCGGTTCCATGCTCCAAGTCTTGGCTTTCAGCCCTTGCCCTGACGAATCCAATCCTTGTACCGGTCGTTTGCCGTCTTGATCGCGTTTCGAGGGGTCTTGCGCTTCTTCTTCCTGTCGATCACAACCAGTCCGAGTAGAACCTGGTCATATCGTGCGACGCGGCCATAGAGAAGTCGATACTCGCAACCGTCGCTTGTCGCCCGAACCTCGCCATCGACATGACCCTCACCGATCGTTCCGCAATCGCGGTCGAATGCCTTGCCCTGCTGCAATCGTTCCATGGCGCTGGAGAGGGCAGCCTGGGCGGCAGGCGGCAAGGCTGCGAGTTCCTTGAAGACCGTTTTCTGTCCACGAGCAGTTTCGTAGTAACGCCACTGCTCGAAGGGCCCCGGTTGGTGCATGCGACGAAGGCTACGCGTGCCCTTGTGATGCGAGTTGGCAGATTCGTCGAGCTAGGGTGGCGCCCGCGGGAGGCGTTGAGAATGTCTGAACGACCAAACAACAAACCAGATGCGGATACCCAATCCCAGGCAGCGCGTCAGTCGCCGAAGGAAATGTTCGACGCTGGTGTCCGTGCTCTCTCCCAGGTCACCGGGAGGACTCAACGTAGCTACATGTGCCCGCAGTGCCTCGAGATGTTCCCCAGCTTCGACAAGCGGGCAGACGGCCGCCAGCTACGGCCCGATCATATCCCCCACGAAAAACTTGGTCTGAATCTGATGGCGCAGGTATTGACCTGCAGTAGCTGTAACCATCCTGCCGGATCGAAGTGGGAACAACCGGCCACGAGACGAATGAACCGGATCAAGGCGCTTCAAGGCCAGATCCCCATGGGCGCCCTGCTGAAGGACGGCAAGAACGTAGTTGGCGCGGACCTCACCTTTGACGGATCGCACATCAACATCACCCCCGTTCCTGGCCGAAAGAGAGCCGACAATCCTAACCATTTCGTCAACAAGCCGGACAGCTTCAAGGGATCCGCCGATTCCGCCTTTGAATATGTGCCGTTGGACGCAGCGCGCGCCTACATCCGGTTTGCGTTTCTCGTCGGATTTGCCATGTTCGGATACACCTATGCACTGAACGAGCGGTGTCGAACGATCCTGCGATGTCTCGACGAAGACGGATTGGACCCGACGGCGTTCATGAAACCGACGGACCTTCAAAGCACCGAACCACCCCAATCGATCGGATTCTTGACAGCGCCAGACCAGCTGGCCGGAACGTTCGTCGTGAGATTCGCCGAAAGCACAGTGCTTGCGCCCCTGAACGGCAATGACGCTGACATGCTGGCAACAGTGATCGATCAGGGTGTCCCCGATGACGAAGTCGTATGCGAATGGTGGGACTATTGGCCAAACAGGCCCTGCTACGACGCCGACTTCGGGCGAATGCTCACGCCGGGTCCGGCCGGTTGGCGATCGAACGACTGATCGGTGCCCAACCCTGGACGCGATGTGGTAGACATCGCCGATGACGCCAACGAGTTACACTGTACATCGGTGAGAACCAACCTACGACCTCAAGGCGGACTTTACGCCATGAGTGGTCGTAAGTGCTGGTCACCACCACAAACCCCCATCCCGAGACCGGGTTTAGTCGACAGGTTTAAGTTTAGTCAACCTGCCCATACGGTTTACTCTAAGTAGGGTATCTAGGATGAATGAAACTACAAAAAGGGGCCCTAATTACGATTTAGTCTCTACTGCCCAAAAAACCGGGGGGGGAACTAGGAGGGAGCCGCATGGGCAGGTGGGGGCCCCTTTTACAATCTCGACCCCCCCCTGGTTGTCCCTAATCCCTTGCCATAGTGGGGCAGAAGTAGAGGTAATCGGCATGGTTAGTAAAAACAATCAAGACAGTTAAGCAGAGACGACTAAACGGTTTGGGTGTTTGTCGTCGCTGTGCGGCTGCACGCTGGGTGCACAGCGACCACTCGTGAGGGTGTCCACTAGTACCGACCCCCTTTCGTTGTGCTGCGGACGGCTCGTCGGCTTGATGGGGTCGTGTGCCGGCCTCGACACAAGGCAGGGCGTGGGGCAGCGTCCGTGCGGGCAGAGTCCGGCACGTCACGGTGTCACGCCGGGATGTCGACTCGCTTGGCTGATATCACCTGTGATCGGCTCTCGTCGATATAGCCATCGACCCAGGTGAGGTCGTACTCGACGCCGTGGCGGCCCGTCGTCTTCGGGGCGTGACGGTCGGCCCAGGCACGGATGCGGCTGGGCGCACCCTGTATGCCATGCCCTCGCAGCTTCCTAGCTTTGACGCCGTCAATCAGCTCATCGACTGAGCCGGCTCGCACTCGGCCGATCTGTGCGACACGCACGTTCGACATCGCCGGATCGATAGCGCCGTCACGCCATACGAGGTCGTATCGCAGTTCGTGTACGGCACGGTTCTCGCCGCTCATGCGTGCCAGTGCTGCTTCTGCTTTCGACGTGGTGGTGTCGGCCCATGCTCTGATGGTGCGCCGGTTCGGTGTCCGTGTCAGGTCTTGCTCAGCTTGCGCCACTAACGCGATGATGTCGTTGAGTGAGTGGCCGTGGACCTCGCCGCCAGCGGGGAGTTGTTTCTTTTCGAGTAGGTCGGCTTGCAGTTCGAGGTCCCGCGCCTCACAACGCATCATGTCCGTTTTTGATGTCGGCACCAAGACGGTGATCGGTGCACCAACGTTGCCTCCGGAATCGACGACACCTAACGAGTTCGCCGCAGGTGACTCGACGGCATAATCGACGCCTTCCCACGCCGCAAGTTCTGCGAGCATCGTTTTGGTTTTGACCTCACGCTTGTCAGCCGCCTTATAGATTTTGGCTGCTTGGCCGCGAAGGTCGGCCGCTTCGATGTTCCAGACATCGCGTTGAGCGCCGACAATTTTGGCACGGGCAGTGCTGGCTGCCATCTCCGAAGCTTCGACCTCGACACGTAAGTCGCGGAGTTGTCCGGCCACTTGGCCAACAGCAAGGTCAGGATCATCCGTAGCGGCCTCGAGTACCGACTCGCCCGCCCCCGTTCTTAGCGCCGTGAGCTGTTCGGTTTTGGTGTCGGCGATGTCGTCCCAGCGTTGTGCGTCGGTAACGACGGATGCGAGTCGGTCTTGTGCTTTTTCGATTTTGGATTTCATTGGTCAGATTCTCCCTACTGCGGCAGAGCGGGCCTCGGCCTCGGTCAGTCCGAGCCGCTGGAACTGTGCGACGGTATCGGCGTCGGTGACATCCTGTTCGACGGCTGCCTCGGACAGGAGACGCTTGGCCTCGTGGGGTGCGATGTCGCGGCCTTGCGCTGCGAAAACGGCTGCATCGGGCGACAGACCAAATCTCTCGAACTGCCGTACACTTTCGGCGAACTTCTGACCCTCGCTCGGTTCCGTCTTCGTATCCATGATCATGTCTCCTTGTTTCGTCTTCGAACTTTCTGCAAAAACCAACCCGCCCGCGGCCGCCCGGGTCACAAAATCGATGCTGAGGCCTTGTGTGAGTGCGGTGGCGAGCGTGCCTTTTCGGCCTTCGGCGGTCCCGAACTCGGTTTCGCCCTGCGCCCGGATCGACACGCCGATGCTCGACGCGATATCACGGATTCGATCACTGAACGGTAAGAATGCTTTGATCCGCGCGTACAAACCTGGGCCTGCTCGGCCGTGTGATTCGAACTTGGCGTCGGTCACTGTGACGGCAGCGAGGTCACGCAGGCTGCGTTCGGGACGGTCGATGTCTTCGGCGGCAGTCGGGTGATTCCAATACGCGTGTGTCCCAGACGGGAACGCCCCGGGTCCGTCTCGTTTGAGTAGATCGTCGCTGTAGTAGATGTTGTTCGACGACCAGCCCGGAGCGATGATCTTGACCGTGATGGTCCCGTTGCCATTCGCTGTGCTCTCACACAACGGCACGGACCCGCTCCGAAGCGAGGTCATGTTGCCACCTCTTGGAGGTTGGCTCGGGTCTCGACGTCGGCGACGCCTCGGAGTTCACCGTTCGGTGGCCGAGGCGGAGCGGCAAGGTCTTGTCGCAGACCCTGTACCTCGGCGACGAGATCCTCGACGCTCCAGATCATTTGCACGAACAAAGCATCGTTCCATGTGGCGGGTTGGATTTCGCGGGTCGACCCCGGAAACACTGGTAGCTGCCGGTTGCCATTAGCGGTGCTCACTTCACATCACTCCTATCGTGCTCGCCAATCAAAGAGGTGGGGTGGACGCCCGGCCCGGGCAGAGGTAAGCCCGACCACACCCGGCACCGAGCGTCCAGAACTTCATGAACGACCGAGACCGCAACCTGGAAGCTGTTACGACACATGACGGGCCATCCGAGCGACATCGTCGGGGTCGAGATGCCAACTGCCCGTATCGTCTCGCTCGCCGCGCAATTGTCCCCGCGACGCAAGGTCCCGTACCGACCGCGGTGAACGATTCAATAGTCGTGCTGCCTCGCCGCAAGTTATCCATCGACTTGATTGGACCGCATGACTGATGCTCCGGGCCTCGATTGTTCCGAGGTCGGCACGATTCGTGCCGACCTCGGCATGACGGCGATGTTCGAGCGCCGCACTCTCGAGTGCCACGAGGGCTCGGTCGACGTCAGCGGGTAGTAGCCGCCCGGCCTGTCGGGCGCGAGCGACCGCCGTACGACATGCCTCCGACAGCCATGCAGCCGACTCGCATGCCACGAGTGCGCCTGCTCTCGGCAGGTAGCCGGACCGCGGCTCAGGACCTATCACCGGTCGGCACCCGATTCGGCGATGTCGGGACGCAGTGCCGTAACATCCGTAACTGCGTAACAGCCCTGGTCAGAGAGTTGCGTTTGTAACCCTGTTACGGCCACGTCCGTAACAGTTACGGACGCATCTTCGCCGTTTGCGCTGGTCGCACGCTTGTTACGGATGTTACGCAGGGGGGGCAGGTACCGACTCAACGCGTCGCCGGCACGGTCTGGCGGCCGCACCCGAGGTGATAGAGGATGTCGTCCCGCATCCGGAGTTTGTCGCCGGGACGGTCGCCGTCGCCACAGAACGCACATTCATCGACCACAGCGGATGGAGTATGAAATTCATCGTCTTTTGCGTTTTTTGCGTCACCCGGTGCGTGGGGGTGCTGGTCAGAGGCTGTTTCTGTGGTGGACGCAAAACGGGACGGTCCTACATCGTTTGCGTCACCCTCCGGTTTTGCGTCACCGCGTAACTGCTGGTCAGACATGGTGGTGGACGGTCGAGACGCAAATGACGGTCGGTCCCCGGTCTTCTCCAATGTCGTAGTGTCCCCGTCCTGGTCGTCGTTAGATTTGCTCGTGAGTGTGATTTGTCGACTCGTTTTGTCTTTAGAGAACTCGACATCTAACCCGATTCGACCGAGTGACGGGGCCGCACGACGCAACCGGCCGGACAGCCCTCGAGGCGTCGACGGCCACGATTTCGGCGGCGACGCCGGCGTGAGTTCGTCCTTGAGTGCGGTAGCGGTGCCACTCCATTCGGTCTGCGTGGACATGAAGTCTCGAGTTGCCTCAGCGACCGCGTCGGATTCAATGACATCCTCCGCGATACGTCCCACCTGACCGCTGTACGTCTCAAGCGCCGACGTCCCGAGAACTGCATCGACCGCCGCGACCACAATCGCGAAGTCGGCCATGCGTGGCATCGAATCGAGCACTATCGACTCGCGTGCCTTCAGCACCGCCACTGTGAGGTCGAGGAGCCCACCGAGAACATGCGGATGGGCGTCGACCCATTCCGCTTTCATCGCCGATTCCGAACGGCGCATCGACGGTTCGATACGTTCCAAATCGACGATGAGTAGCCGGTCGCCGAGGTCACCGCGGAGGGCTCCGGTGTCGATGCTGTTCAGAATGATGCATCGCTGAAACGCGAGCACGGACAGGCCCGAATCGCTGTACAGCTTACGGCGGAGGAATCCGTCGCCCGTCACCGCTTTGCACAAACAATCCGACAGCCATGGCGGGATGTGTGACACGTTATCGAGCGGGATAATCCACGAGCCAGCGGCGCCGACAGCCCATTGCGTGTCGTCACGCGGTGCGGTCCGTACTTGCGCCGGCGACGGGTCAATCGTCGCAGATATCATCTTCGATGCCGACGTCTTGCCGGTGCCTTGCTCACCGAAAAGGCACAATATCGGGTGTGGGATATCCGTGATTAGGCATGAAACGAGCCAAGCGAGTAAAAGCGGCCAAGACCCGTCGTCGATGTTGAGGAGATGCCGCAGACGTTCAATATCGCCGCCCTCGACCGGCGTCGGTAATTGTCCGGTGAGTTCGGTGCGACGGAACAGTATCGGCGAGCGGTCCAGCACCGACCAGCCCGCCGATGTAATCGCGATAGCCGCCCCCGTTTGAGTGCCGACGTCGAGAACAATCATGTCGCCGGAATTACCGATACGAACGTGGACATCTGTCGGCGGCGACATCTGCGCACGCCCCTCGATTGCGAGCATTGCGTCGGCGAGCGCCGATGACGACGGCACCGCCCCGCCCTTTTTCGTGACATATAAGTGTGCGAGCGCGGAACGCAACGACGACGACCCGCCGCGGAGGTCGAGCGCGATGTACGGCCCATCCTTGCGTACCGCGTGAGCGTCGCCGGTCTGCGAACGTCCGATGTAGAAGTGTCCGCCAGCGAGGTCGACAAGTTTTGTCGCCTGTGACACCTTCGGCTTGTCGGGCATGTCGTCGAGTTCGCCGGGTGACTCTGGCGCAGATTCGCTTGCGCAGCCAGTGACCGGGTCGCATCCGCCGGTGGCATCTCCACATAGTGGGCACGGGTCGACGGTCACGACAGCCTCGCGGTCTCGAGATACAGCCTGATTGCGTCGTCGTCGACTGGGTCGCCCAGAGTTCGTCCGTCTTCAACGAGGCAGTTTGGCCAATGGCCGCTTGGCGACACCGCGATTGTGCGGGTCGTCGAAGCACGCCGCACCGCAAACAATCGGTCGACGCGGAGGCCGAGGCGACGATGGCCAACCGGCACGATTGAGATTGTTCGCAGTCGCTCGATGACGACATCGCGATAGTCGTCGGCATCCTCGACCGTCTCGAAAATTGCTCTGCCGTGGACATCGCGCACGACATCACTACTAAGATCGAGGGTGTCGTGTGGTGCGACAGTCTGGGAGCCGGGCCTGTGAAGCCCGGCTTCTCTCGTTTCCGACATCATGCCTCATCGGCTTCGAGTTCGTTCTCGACGAGCCACGCCTCGACATCGGCGGGGCGGTAGCGAAGGTGTCGACCGACCCGGATTGCTTTGGGTCCGATCCGCCTCTTCCGCCACGAGTAGAGGGTGTGCAGAGGGACATCGAGAATCTCCGCGAGTCGGGGAGGCGATATGAGCGCCTCAGTAATTTTTCCTGCCCTCGTAGCTGTCATCGGTCACTCCTGTTCGAATCACGACCATGTAATTCCCGGTTTTGACCATACATGCTGAAGCATCATGTATGGTGATTATTCTTGTAGAAACGCACGAGTCGAGTATTTGCGCAAGCATTGCTGCCTCATGTCGACTAGTGTTGACAACATGACGAGACCAACGGCGGACCAACACATCGGACAACTCATAAAGCAGCTGAGGCGCTCATATCGACTGCGACAAAGCGACATCGCCGAGATGGCAAATCATGGCGGTCTCGACTGGACGCAATCAACCGTGGCGATCCTCGAAGCAGGCAAGCGACAAATCACATTCATGGAGGCGATCGTGATCGCGGCCGTGATCACTGCAACCACTGATCGACATCACTCTGTAATTGACCTCCTTCCAGCTGACGGCTGGTTGGATATGCCGGCCGACGGGGCACACGGCAACGTGAAACACCTGCGCCAAGCGGCTCTTGGAGAAGCAATAGACGGGCCGCTGACAGACGCCCGCTACGGCTTCCAAGTCGCCGTGAGATTCGGTCGCAAACGCTTCGATGCCAAATGGCCGGAACTGACTAATGACGAATTCGAGACAGCCGAACAGGACGCGGCAGAAGAAGCCGAGCAAAAAGCAGCGCGAAAGCTGGACGTCCACGCATACGACATAGCGATTGGCGCACGCCGCCTTTGGGGCAAGTCACTGACCGAGGAACGGGAAAGCGTTCTCGCAACTCGCGAATCTAGACCATCCCCACAAGCGCGCGGTCACATCACGCGACTACTGATCGACGAACTGACTCCCAGCGTTCTGCGAGCTCAGGAACGCATTGAAGCCGATAGCGAAACGAATGGGGGCGAATCCTGATGGCACATATTCGCAAACGAGGAGACCACTACCAGGCCCGCTACCGTGCTGGCGACGGGCGCGAACGCACAAAGACGTTCAAACGCAAGACCGACGCCGAGAAATGGGTCACCACAGAGGAAGCGAAACAGATCACCGGCGATTGGGTCGACCCGCGGCGAGCGAAGATGCCATTCGGCGACTGGGCGGGGGAGTGGTTCGACGCGCGCACTGGCCTCTCACCGAAGACGCGTGCCGTGTACGCGTCGTACATCAAGACGCGGCTCTTGCCTACCTTCGGTACCCGCCAGCTCGGTCGGATTCGCCCGATTGATGTCCAGAAATGGATTGCCGACTTCGAGCAGCGGCTGGCGGCGTCGTCCATCCGCCCGACGTACGTTCTGTTCAGGCAGATCATGCAAGCGGCTGTAGACAACGGCCTGATAAGTAGGTCGCCGTGCGTTCGGATTGCGTTGCCGAAGATTGTCATCCGCGACGATGACATGCCGGTCTTGTCGCCCGAAGAGATAGAACGTCTCGCCGACGCGATCGCGCCGCGGTTCCGAGCGTTCGTGTTCGTCGCCGCATACGGTGGCCTACGGTTCGGCGAGCTGGCAGCGTTGAAGCGGGGCCGGGTCGATGTCGCCACGCCCGCGCTGCGGGTTGTGGAGAGCGCCACGGACGTCGAGGGGCAGATTGTGTGGGGCCCGCCTAAGTCGAATCGGATGCGTCGGGTCGCACTACCGATCTTTATGCGTCAAGTGTTAGCGCAACACTTCGCCGACTATGTCGAGCCAGGCGCCGACGCGATCGTATTCGCGGACTCGAACGGTGGCCCGCTGCGCAACTCGAACTTCCGCAACCACGTGTTCAATCCGGCCGTCGAAGCCGCGGGCGTGCCACGGGTCACACCGCACGGTCTGCGTCACTCGTGCGCTTCGATGCTGATAGGTGCCGGCGCGCAAGTGAAAGCGGTGCAGAAACATCTCGGGCATGCGTCCGCAAGCATCACGCTCGACCGCTATTCGCATTTGTTCCCGGACGCGATGGACGCGCCGCTCGACGCGCTCAATTCATTGCGCCCCGAGCAGTCGGGCCCAAGGTTGGTCGCAGTTCCCGCGGACAAACCGCGGACAAGCGGGTAACTGCAACGCTCTGACCTGCACAAACAGGCTATTAGCTCTACACCGTCAACATGCAATTGGCCATGCACGTACGGACGAGCCCAGGTTTGGTCAAGCACATCGCACGGTTGGTGCGCCGCGGCCGCGGCGAGGTCATCGGTGAACTGCGTGAGATCC
>SDBV01008269.1_pt1 | contig 14077 bp, 12 predicted proteins | sample 2277081 | NCBI WGS metagenome assembly SDBV01 (sample SAMN10402039, study PRJNA504765) | marine sediment metagenome | isolation source: marine sediment core GS10_PC15, 223 cmbsf | place: Arctic Ocean: Southern Knipovich Ridge | collected 2010
TTTTTTCCATCATCAGTAGTATTGGCTTGGCTAATTGGCCGAGCGACGGCCTGGTAGAAAACGAAATCATCGATGCTGTTGACACAGCACTTCATTCTGCCAAGCGAGCTGGTGGTAATCAAAGCCAATGTTTCTCAGAAATCCTGCCGTCTTCAGATTATACAAAGGTTAGTTCTGTGGATAGAGAAGGTGATGACTCGCTGGATACTATCTACGGTTTGGCAGCGATAGTGGATGCCAGGCATTACTATAATAGAAGTCACTGGAGAAAAGTGAAAGAGTATGTTACAGTCCTGGCGAAGGCTATGCTTATGGAACCAGCGGATATAGAAAGGCTGCATCGTGAGAGGATTCATCGGGGTGCGGTGAATTACTCGCTTCGGATGAAGAATGTATCCGCCCGGGCGCTGTTCGAGATTGACGAAAATGCCCTGGGCGAGTATCTGCAGAAGCTGTCCGCTGTCGTTGGCGAGAGCAAAGTGGTCTGTCGCGTGGACCTTGCCGGAATGCTGGCCCTTCCGGGGATTGTTCAGCCGGTCAGTCCGGACAGCGCCCAGAGCGAGAAGATGAAGCAGGTGATTGTGCGATTGACCGGACAGGCGATTGACCGGCTCAAAGAGATGCGCGCCGAAGAAGGCAAGGCCCTTGCCGACGACATGATTGACAATTGTGAAGTGATCGAAAAGAAGCTGTGTTTGATTCGCGATCGCGCAGGGGTGGTCGTCGAGGATTATCACAACAAGCTCAAGAAGAGGGTCTCGCAGCTTCTTTCGCACGGAAAGCTGAAGATCGATGAAGAGACGTTAGCCAGGGAAGTTGCGATTTTTGCGGATCGTTGCGATATTTCCGAAGAGATCACACGGTTGAACTCGCATCTGGAGCAGTTTGCAAAATGCTGTCGCAGCGACGGCCATGCCGGGCGGCGGCTGGATTTCATCAGCCAGGAGATGTTGCGTGAGGCCAATACGATTGCAAGCAAGGCGTCCGACGCGCAGATATCTCAGTCGGTTATCGATGTCAAATGCGCGATTGACAGAATCAAAGAACAGGTTCAAAATGTGGAGTGAGGGCGCACAGCGTGAACAGAGTTGAGTGCAAAGGCAAGTTTGTGATCGTCAGCGGTCCTTCGGGAGTGGGTAAGAGTACGATCTGTCGGGCGGTGGTGGAGCGGACGGGCGCCTCTCTCAGCCTGTCAATGACGACCAGACCGAAATCAGCAGTCGAAATTGACGGTCAGGACTACCGGTTTGTCAGCCGGGCCGAGTTCGAGCGGCGCATCGAGAAAGATGAGTTTCTGGAATACGCCGACGTATTCGGCAACTATTACGGTACGCCGCGAGAAAATGTCCGGGCCGCTTTTGACGACGGCAAGACGGTCATTCTTGAAATCGACGTACAGGGTGCGTTGAAGGTCAAGCAGATTTGTCCGGAAGCAACGATGGTTTTTATATTGCCGCCAAGCCAAAACGACCTTGCCGGACGAATGAACGGGCGCGGACGCGGCGAGGATGAGAAAACAGCAAGGTTGCGGCTGGATACAGCAAGCACGGAGATCGCAGCCGCCTGGCAGTACTACGAAAATATGGTGATCAACGACGATCTTGAACAGGCGATCAATGAGGTAATCGGAATTATTGAAGGCAAAACCGGAGACAATAAATGATAGAAGAACTAAAAAGCAGGGACATTATTAACAAAGTCGGGGGGCAATTCAAGCTGTCGTCTTTGGTGCAGAAGCGGATGTTGGAGTTGATGCAGGGCAGCCGACCGCTGATTGAGGACACCGATGGCAAGACGGCGATGGAAATCGTCATAGAGGAAATCAAACGGGACAAGATCGGCATCGACGACAGCCCCAGACAGCCCGAGACGATACCGCCTCTGATATGAGGATAGACGGTCATGGCCGATCATGGAAACAGATTGGAGGGCGTCAGTGTCCTCCTGGGTGTGACAGGGGGCATCGCGGCGTATAAAGCGGTCGATCTGGCAAGCAGGCTGACGGCAGCCGCAGCCGACGTCCGCTGCGTCATGACACGGAGTGCGTGCAAGCTCATCAGGCCCAAGAGCTTTGAGGCGGTGACGGGTCGGGCGGTTTTTACGAAGATGTGGTCCGGCCCTGAAGAGTACAGGATAAGCCATATCAATCTCGCCGATGCCGCCGATATTGTCGTGGTCGCCCCGGCGACGGCGAACATCATCGGCAAGGTCGCAAACGGCATCTGCGACGATCTGCTGAGCACTACATTGTGTGCCTGCTGGGACAAGCCGGTGTTGATTGCGCCTGCGATGAACTCCCTGATGTGGGCAAATCCCGCTGTGCAGCGAAACGTCGAGATTCTGCGTCAGATGAAGTTCGAGCTGATCGGCCCCGAGACAGGCCGCCTGGCCTGCGGCACGGAGGGTGTGGGCAGGATGGCCGAACCCGCCGACATACTTGCCGCGATCGAGAAGATCGCAGCGCGAATTGACAAATCCTCAAGATCGGGTTAATCACCGATGCACATTCTGATCACAGCTGGCGGCACGCGTGAGTACCTGGACCCGGTGCGTTTCATATCGAATGCAAGTTCAGGCAGGATGGGTTACGCCCTTGGGCGTGCCGCAATACGGGCGGGCCACACCGTAACCCTGATAACCGCTCCAACGGCACTTGGAACACCTCCCAAAGCCAAAGTCATCAATGTCGAGACAAGCAGAGAAATGTTCCAGGCGGTCAAGAAGCATTTCGCCGAATGCGACTGCCTGATCATGGCTGCGGCGGTCAGCGATTACACGCCCGTGCGAACATCAAAAACCAAGCTCAAAAAATCGACTGCCAACCTTACGATAAGACTCAAGCCCACCACAGATATTCTCAAATGGGCAGGTCAACACAAAGGAGACCGGATCGTCGTCGGCTTTGCACTCGAAGACAAGGCGATTCGTCATCGCGCCGAAAACAAGCTCAAAGAAAAACGCCTTGACATGATCGTCGCCAATACTCCATCTGCAATCGGTGCGCATGAATCAACGGTGCAAATTAAAACCGCCGACGGACACTGGCAGAAGATCGAGATGAGCGCCAAGAACAGAACGGCGAAGGCGATTATCCGCAGAGTCGAGGCGTTGAGCACCAACATCACAACCTTGAAGATGCTGCACATAGGACTCAGTCCTTAATGCCGAGGTCGTCTTTGGTCATGATGCTTTCGAAGGTAAAGCCTGCGCTGCTGATATTTTCTTCGGCGCCCTGTTTTCGGTCGATTACGCAGACGATTTTCTTGACGCTTGCCCCTGCTTCGGTGATGATCTTCGCCGCTTCGAGCACCTGGCCGCCGGTAGTGGCGATATCTTCGACGAGCAGGACAATGTCGCCTGCCTTGAGCACGCCTTCGACCATCTTGCCCGTGCCGTAACCCTTCTTGCTGTTGCGCACGATAATCCAGTTCTTATCCACCGCCAGCGCCGTCGCCGCCGCCAGCGCAACCCCACCTAACTCCGCCCCGGCAATGAGCGTTACGTCATCGGTAATGTATTTGGCAAACTCTTCGGCCAGCGCCCGCAGTATATCCGGACAAGTCTCAAACAGGTACTTGTCCATATAATACTTACTACGCTTACCGCTGCGAAGCACAAAATCACCTTCCAGATAAGACGTTTCCTTGACACGTTGAATCAGTTCATCCTTAGTCACAATCGAATCCTCTTAATTATTCGCTATTATCTTTCTGCCACAGAAGTCACAGAATTATCATACCCTGCAACCTTTCCCTGCATCTTCTGACCGAAACCCAACTGTCAAGTATTCCTTGACTACTGCCTTACACTTTCAGTCCCAATCAATTCATTATCGCTGGCTTAAACATTTCTTTATGTTTTAAGAGAAAACTGATATCACCTCTGTGAACTCTGTGTCCTCTGTGGCTATTACGTTAGACTTTCAGTTCCACCTGTCGATTCAAAGCTTTTCGGTATTTTCTTCTTATTGGGGCGACCTCGGCGGCTATGAATTCGGTTACCTGTTGCGGGGCCCTGCCTATGTAGGCCTTTGGATTGAGGACTTTCTTGAAGTCTACTTTTGCAAAGGCGTTGTCGGCTTTCAGGCGGTCGATCAGGTCGTTGTGCTTTCCGTGTTGTTTTACCCGGGCGCTTGCGGCGTGTGAGTGCACTCTGATTTGCTCGTGCAGTTGCTGCCTGTCGCCGCCTGCCTGTACCGCCGCCATCATGATGTTTTCGGTTGCCATGAAGGGCAGTTCGGCGCTTACCCTTGCGGCGATGACCTTGGGATAGACGACCAGGCCGTTTGCGACGTTGATCAGTATCTCGCAGATGCCGTCTGTTGCGAGGAATGCCTCGGGCAAAACCACGCGGCGGTTGGCCGAATCATCTAAAGTGCGCTCGAGCCACTGTTCGGCCGCGGTCATTGCCGGGCTGGACGCCAGGCTCAGCACTAATCGCGAAAGCGCCGTCGTGCGTTCGCATCGCATCGGATTTCTCTTGTACGCCATAGCCGACGAGCCGATCTGCGATTTTTCGAATGGTTCTTCGATTTCCTTCAGGTTCGCCAAGAGACGGATATCGTTGCACATCTTGTGGGCCGACTGGGCGACGGAAGCTAATGCGTTGACCGCAAGCGTGTCGATTTTCCGCTGGTACGTCTGGCCCGTCACCGCGCATCGCTTCTTGAAGCCGAACGCCTTTGTCACCATCTCGTCGAGACGTTTGACCTTGTTCTCATTGCCGCCGAACAGTGCCAGAAACGACGCCTGCGTCCCCGTCGTGCCTTTAACACCCCGAAACGGCAGGGTCTCGATTCGGTGCTCGGTTTCGGCAAGGTCCATGACGAATTCATACGCCCAAAGCGATGCGCGTTTGCCGACCGTGGTCAGTTGTGCAGGCTGATAGTGGGTAAAGCCCAGCGCAGGCACGGAGCGATACTTCTTTGCAAATCCCGCCAACAGGTCGATGATACAGGCGACCTTGCCCGCGATGATTTCGAGGCCTTCGCGAAGGATAATCAGGTCGGCGTTGTCGCCCACGTAACAGCTTGTCGCGCCCAGATGGATAACAGGCGCCGCCTTCGGCGCAACCTGTCCGAACGTGTAGACATGCGCCATCACATCATGGCGAAACTTCTTTTCAAACTTCGCCGCCTTCCTGAAGTCGATATCGTCAAGGTGCCGGGCCATCTCGTTAATCTGCGTCTGCTTGATATCCAGCCCCAGTTTTTTCTGCGCCTTTGCAAGTTCCAGCCACAGGCGCCGCCAGGTGGAAAATTTCTTCTGTGGCGAAAAAAGCTGCGCCATCTCCTTCGAGGCGTTTCGCTCAACCAGTGGACTCGAATAAACATTCATGTCTTTTGCCATTGCAGTATCCCTCTATAGACCCTTGATCTGTGCTTCATGTTGCTCGATTAGTTTATCTATTTCGGCAATGTCGTCATCGCTTAACTGCCAGTCGCCCGCCTGGACGGTTTCTTCGATCTGCTTTCGGCTTCGAGCGCCCACGATGGCGGCGGTTACTTCTTCCCTTCTAAGCACCCATGCGATTGCCAACTGCCCAGGCGTCCTGTCGTACTTTCGCGCGATCGCCGTTATTCCTTCTACGAGTTTCAGGTTTGCTTCGAGTCGCTCGCCGTGGAAATTCGGGTCGCGGTGTCGATGGTCGTCCGGGGCAAGAGCGGCGACCTTTTCGGCGGTGTATTTTCCGGTGAGCAGTCCTTTTTGCATCGGGCTGTACGCGACGACGCCCATATTGTTCTTCCTGCAATAGCCTAAGAGTGCAACTTCGGCATCGCGGCGGATCATGCTGTAGGGCGGTTGGAGCGAAACGGGCCGCTCGATCGCTTCTGTGCGTTTGATATGACGGACGCTGCAGTTGGAGACGCCGATGTAACGAACCTTGCCTTGCTCCTTGAGCCTGACCATCGCCTCCCAGCCCTCTTCAAGCTGCTCGTCGGGGTCCGGCCAGTGCACCTGATACAGGTCGATGACGTCAACACCGAGCCTCCTGAGGCTGGCGTCGCATTCGGAAAGGACGCTGTCTTTCTTCAGACACGTTACCTTCTCGCGTTTTTCGTTCCACAGTATGCCGCACTTGGTGGCAATGATCGGCCTGTCGGGCAGTTCCTTCAGAACCATGCCGACAACCTCCTCGGCATGCCCGCAACCGTAAGCAGGCGCCGTATCTATCCAGTTGACACCGCTGTCAATCGCGGTCCTTATCGCCGCCACAGAATCTTCGTCATCCTGCGGCCCCCAGCCAAACTCCCACGGCCCGCCGATCGCCCACGTACCCATACCTATCGTCGTAAGCTCAAGATCGGTCTGCCCCAATCGTCGCGTTCGCATGACCATTCTCCATGTCGTACATTTGCCCGCAAAAGGCGTAGTTTAACACCACTCGTCCCCGGCTGCAACGATTACCAGCCGCCGGGCTGGAGTATGTCTGATACCGCTTCGTTCCACCAGTTGGCATCGCGGAAGTATTGCTTCATCCACATCGCGGCGTTTACTCCGTCGGCGACGGCGGTAACAAGCTGCATCGCCGCCCCCACCCGGCAGTCGCCGGCGACGAACACGCCCGGCACCGCCGTGCGCAGATAAGCACAGTCGCACTTGATAAAACCGTGCTCGGAAAGCTCCACAAAATCCTTCAAAAAGCCGGTGTTGGGCTCCATGCCGATGAAGATAAACACCCCGTCGCAGGCAAAGTCGGCCACTTCGTCGGTCTTGACATTCTTTATCTTGACCGACTGCACCTTTCCTTCGCCTTCAATCGCTGTAACCACCGAATCGAGTTTCAGCTTGAGATTCGAGTCGGGCTCGCTGACTTTGGCCATCAGTTCTTCGGTCAAGACCCTTGCTGCGCGAAATTCCTGCCTGCGATGGACCATCGTTACCTCGGCGGCAAACTTTGCCAAATGCAGGGTTTCCTCAATTGCGGTATTACCGCCTCCCACGGCGACGACCTTCCTGCCCTTGAAAAACGGCGCATCGCACGTCCCGCAATAGCTCACACCGGCGCCCGCGTTTCGAAACTCCTCCTCGCCGGGTACGCCTAATTTGCGATACGAGCTTCCCGGTGCCAGAATAACCACCCTTGCAACATAGGAGTCTTCGTCGCACATTACCTTGATATTTCCATCATCAAGCTTTTTCAGGGAAGTCACCTCCGCGCCGCCCTTTATCTCGGCGCCGAAGCCGGTGACCTGGTTGGTCATTTTCTCTATAAGGTCCGGGCCCGATATATTGTCAAAGGCCGGGTAGTTTTCGATCCTGTCGGTGGTGCTGATCTGGCCGCCGGGATAAAACTTCTCCAGAATCAGCGTCTTGAACCGATCTCTCGCCGAATACAGCGCGGCGCCTAAACCTGCCGGGCCGCCGCCGATGATTACACAATCATACATCTGTTCGCTCATCAATGTCTCCTTGCCTGTACGTTAGCTCTAATACTCCTATTCGCCGACACCCGGCGGCCCGGAATACCTATCGGGATTGCCAAAGGTCTCAGTCAACGTCTTCCTGTCGGACTTGTGCCAGTAAAGCACCCTCCAGCTCTTGTCTATTTTGCCCACGAGATTCTTGTCACGGTCAAAGTAACTTTGCACATACGCGTCCCCGCTGAGAAGGAACCGGACGCGGACCGAATATGCCGCGCCCCATTTGTTCTCGGTATCCAGGGAGGTGTCAACGGTGGAAATCACAGCCGGTATGATCGCTCCGTCGGCTAATATAAGGTCGATGAGAGCCTCATTTTCGTACGCATCCAGAAAAGCACGCGCGATTCGGTCGATGAGCATTTCGGCAACAGCATGGTCCCCGGGACGGTATCTCAACTCCTTTGAGGACGTCGCGCTGCTGACCCGCATGGAGCCGTCGCCGGCTAATTCGATTTCGGTGGTTATTGTGCGCGGCGCACGCCGACTCGTGCGACCGGTTTGCCAGATGAACCGGTCAAGGCGGTCTGTGCATTCGAAATGACTTTTGCTGGTTCGGCCTCTTGCGCCGACGGTGTAGTGAATTCTTTCGGCGATCATACTACTCCAGTCGCTGCCTTCTGGGTTCTTTCGGAAGGTTTCGATTTGAAACCCTCTGGGTTCATCGAGTGCGTCCCTGATGAGGTAAATGCTCTCGGCGTCAACAGCGTTTTGCTGTTGGCTGATATCGGCGAAAACCCGGCCCCTGAACCGTCGCATGAAGTCAACGCCTCGGGATATGAGTTCGTCGGACTCGAACACGATGCCTTTGACCATCAGTCGAAACACTTTGCCGGCCAGGCGATGGTCCACGGGCGCCCTGACGCTTATCTCCAGAATCCTTCCGTGCGGCAGGGCTGCAACACCCAGAAAGGTGTCGGCCATGCGCCCGGGCTCACCTGCCTGTGCCCACCGGACGTCGACATCATCGATGATCTGTCCTGAGCGGACTACTTGCAGGTTTGCGGCGGATATCCTGCCTGTCAGCACCTGCTCGGGATCAACTTCCGGCGACGCGAGAAAATAGCGGCAATGGACGATGGCGGCACGCTCGTTGCCAACGCGCAGGTGTGTACTGAGGCTGAATTCATTGCCTGTATCGTACAACCAGCCTGCGGGGGGTTTCCAGCCGCGGCCCACGGGAAGAGAGACGGCAAGGCCGCTATGAGGAAGTTCCAGGGGTTCGGACATGTCGATTCGGCCTCGAAGAGCAACGATCAGACCGGCGACCAGCAGCCCAATAGCGAACATGACAAGAAGCGCGACCTCTTCCAGTGAATACTTCTTTATTATATCTGCATTAATCCTCATAGTGCGGCAATCATAAGGTCGTATGGCCTGTTTTGCAATGCCCCATCAGGAAAATCGGCAAAAGACGACGCCTCGTTAATCGCTGTCTTCGATAAGACACGCAAATCTTTTTGCTTAATCTCAAGCCTTTGGGGTTTTCAGTCGATTTAATTAGTGAAGCAACGGTGATGGACCTTTCCGGACAGCGAAGGCCTAATTCAAGTGACCTGAAGCATTGAGGCATTCGATACAATGAACGAGCCGCAAGTCCTTATTCAAGCAGATGTTGCGCACATAATCCAGCGCACAATTGATGCCGGCACAGAAGCTGTGATGAGTTATTTGGCCAAGGGGAAATGGCACATATGTGAGGTGGTCTTCAAGAACCTGACAGCGTCGGCGATGCATCTTGAGGTCAACCGACAGAAGAAGCTGTTTCCAGTAGATATAGAAGTAAACCAACCGGTCGGTATCTCTGTCCAGCATGAGTTCAGCAAGTATATTTTCGAAACCGTTGTTGTGGGCTTCGAATCGTCCGTCAATGAGTCATGCGGGGGCAAAATCATCCTTGAGTTACCCGATAAGATTGAGTGTATGCAGCGGCGAGCCTATTCTCGCGTCAATGTCCCGACAAACCTGAACGTAAAGATCCTTTTCTGGCACAGGGGGTACATGGACGACACAAACGAGGCACCCCTCGACAATTACTGGCAAGGGCGCCTCGTGGATTTGTGCGCGGGTGGCTTACAGATCACCGTCGATGTCGAGCAGGGAGCAAACTTCCGTGCGGGACAGCTTGTGGGATTGCAGTTTACCCCTATGTCGTATCAGAAACCGATTCTGCTGGAGTCGCAGGTCATACATCTGGCCGAAAACGCGGAGGGAAAGCAACTCTATATCGGCGTTGAATTTCTGGGTCTTGAGGTAAACGAAGAAGGACGTCAGAAGTTGCGGCGAATCATTGACGTTATCGGCGAGTACGAAAAACAAAACACCCCAGCGGACCAGGCTGAAGAATGGTGAGACACCCGCCCTTTACAGCGGTTCGATTGACAGCAGGCCGCAAGACACTTACAATCATTTCTCAACAGCAATCGTGTGGTTTGCTGCCGTATTGAAAGATCTATCGGAAGCTTTTCATATGTGAGACTGCAATAAGCCATGTATGCGCTAATCTTCATGGGACTGTCGTTAGGGGTTCTGGTCGTTCTGCTCGCAAGGGGCGTGCGGATCGGGCGGGCCATGCTGTGCGCCGCCGTTGCTTTTGCGGTGTTGCTGCGCGTCAGCCCCGCCGATATGCTCAGACAGCTTGTTTTCGAGTTCCGCAATGAACAAACAGGCTTTACGCAAACGACGCCCTATCTCTTCATATCGCTCACCGCCCTGCTGTTAGGCGTTAATGTCATAGGTGCTCTGATGCAGGAGACGGGCATTTCCAAAAGGCTGATCGGGGCGATGCAGGGTCTGTTTAGAAGTCGGCGCGTTGCGATGGCGGCGCTGCCGCTGCTGATGGGGATGCTTCCGACACCCGGCGGCGTTATGTTGTCTGCGCCAATGGTTCGCGACCTCGGTGACGGTATCGGTGTGGGGCGGTCGCGTCAGGCGGCGATTAATTTCTTCTTCAGGCATCAGTGGGAATCGGTATGGCCCTTGTTCCCAGCCGTGCCGCTGGTGCAGGGCATATTGGGCGTGTCGGCGTTTTCCGTCATTTCGCACAACATCGTTATTTCTATTGCGGGCATCACTGCCGGCGTGCTTTTTCTGTTGTTGGCGCCGATACCGCCGAGGGACAAGCGTGCGGCGCGGCCTGGCGGGCGGCTGCATCATAACCTGCGGGATTTCGCACAAGCATTCTGGCCCATCGGGCTGACAGCGGTTCTTTATGCCGCTTTCAACCTGCCGCCGGCCGTGGGTATATGGATGTCAATATTTGGACTGCTGCTTCTGCATAAGGTGCCGGCAGGTCGGTGGGCGGCGATGTTTAAGGCCGCCAATGAAGCGGATCTTGTGCTGTTAGTGTTTTCCGCGCTGTTTTTCAAGTTGAATCTGGAGGCTGGCGGAGCAATTGGCGATGTGGTTGGTTTTTTCCAGGACGTTCATCTGCCCCCCGTATTGATTATCTTTCTCCTGCCGTTCCTGGTCGGGTTCCTCTCGGGCGTTACCATGGCGAGCGTGGCGATGACGTTTCCGTTTCTGACGGCCTTCATCGGAACGGGCCAGGATGCGAATATGCCCCTGGCAACGTTGGGTTTTGCCGGCCTGATGTGCGGATTGTTTCTCACCCCCGTTCACCTGTGCCTGCCGCTGTCGGCGGCATACTTCCAAACCTCCCTGCCGAAAATCATCGCCAGACTAATCCTGCCGGCAGTCTTGACGGCGGCGATGGTGATTGCGGCAATTGCCGTCATGCAGTCGTGATTGTCGCACTCAATCGCATTGCCTGCGCCTTCCTTCGTACATGTCGTACCTGAGCAGGCGGCATTCGATATTAGCATTGAAAAAGATGGTGCGTTGGCTGGTTCGCAGGCCGACCTTCTTGGCCAACGGCAAATTGCCTGTGAAGATGTAACAGGTATGGCCCGCACATTTTTGTTTGAAGAAATCGCCTATTCGCTCGTAGGTCTTTTCGAGCTGGCGAATCTCGCCTAATCGTGCGCCGTATTCGGGGTTGACAATCACGATGCCTTTTTCGTCGCAAATAATCGTATCGGCAAAATCACAGACATCAAAATCGATTAAATGCTCGACGCCGGCGGTCATGGCGTTCTTTTTGGCTGCGACGATTGCCTCGGGACTGATATCGGTAGCGACGATGCGGGCGGGGGGATTCTTCTTTGCCAGTTTCCTGCCCTCTTTGGCTGCCTCGTTTCGCAAGGCGCCCCAGAGAGATTCATCGAAGCCCTTGAGATGGGTGAATCCGAAATTAGTTCGCAGCAGACCAGGCGGCCTGTGGGCGGCAATCAGCGCCGCCTCGATAGCTAACGTGCCGCTGCCGCACATCGGATTAAACAGCGGCCCAGAGCCGTCGTAACCCGTTGCCATGACTACACTTGCAGCGAGCGATTCGCGCATCGGCGCCTTAAAAGGCATCCTGCGGTAGCCGCGATCGGTCAGTTTCAGACCGCTCGTATTCAGGTACAGCCAGGCACGATCGTCCCTCCAGTACAGATTGATGACGATGGCGCGTTTTTCTTTGCCGCTGTCCGGACGGGCGCCCGTCTTCTTGATCATGCGGTCGGCAATCGCATCTTTGACCCTCAGCGCGGCAAACATACTGTTATCAATACTGGCAGTGTCAACGCGTGCGACGATGCTAATGTATTCATTGGCAGGGATAATCTCTTCCCACGCGACCGATACAACTTCATCGTACAACTGGCCGGGCCCGCTGCATTCGAATTGCTTGAGCAGGTAGAGAACATTGTATGCCGTTCGCAGGTGGAGGTTAAGTCGCATGGCGTCGGCGAAGGTGGCGGTTATCTCGATGCCGCCGCGATGTACGGACTCGGCGACAAAGCCAAGGGCAAAGATTTCCTGTTGCAGAGAATCCGCCAGGCCCGGGCCGCATGTTATCAGAATCGTATTTGGGCGGTCTGTATCCAGGACATGACCTCGAATCAGCGTTGACAGTTCTACCACTTCGACAGCGGCTCGACCGGGACATCGTTCACTGCGCCCGTATCCTCCCACACCGGTGAAAACTGCACGGTGATGCGAACGTCTCCTTGTGCTTTCGGCAATTCGATCAAGAGCCTTTTCACACCGCTGTTCTTTTTTTGCGGCTCTTTTTGTTCCGCCGAGCCCACCGTAAACTTCGCACCCGCCGGTGAAAGGACCGTCGCGATCAGTCGCTTGTCCCTGATTTCAAGCGTTGCCTTCCCCCCGCCCCCAATCGTTATCTTTGCGTCGGTAGTCATACCCCATGCCACATCGCACGGCTTACCGATTGTGAATTCATCCTGGACGACGACAGCCCGCCGCGCACTAATCATCACAACACCGCGAACGGCTCGTTGGGCGAATTCCTTGTACGCATCGCCAAGATCCACCAGGACAAACGGTTCGTCAACACCGGTTTTCACCTTGCCGAATGTCGACTTTGCATAAACATTCTGGTTTTCACCCCCTAACATACATATATTGTGGCTGCTGGAGTTGAGCCGGTAGTACGACCAGCGTTTACCGCCTTTACCACTGGACCAGTACCCCGGAAGGTTGTAATTATCGGACCCAAGGTCGCGAGCCCACCGCTGCCCCAGCGCATCCAGTTCGAAATTACCCAGGTCCAGATGCCCGTGATTGACCTGGTTATACCCCGCCTTGACGCCGACAAACACTGCATCCGGGTCATCCCAGGCGCTCCTGAACAGGACCAGTTCCACATTCCCGCGAAAATACCGGTCAAGGTCCCTGGCAGGTGCTTTGCCCTCTGACGGCGGCACATACCACACAACATGTTGCGGGCTGGCGGCGCCTCTTGCTATCTCCTCGTGCTCCGCCCATGCATACGCCGGATTATTGAATACTTCGGCCAGCCAGAACATACACGCCATCGGGCCCCTGCGACTCCTCTCGCCCACGTCAGCGTAGTTGAGATACATGCCCGTCGGCCCGGTCAGATAAATCGGTGCGTACCCAGACTCCGACAAACCTGTGATCGTGCTCAGTCCGAAATCCTTTCCAAGCGCCGTTTTCAGTGCTGTCAGCCCATATCCTGTGTAATGTGTGGCATAGCTCCAGTAGCCCGCCCCTTCGCCCCATGCGCCGTCAGGCCCGTAACTCTTCATGGCATTGGGCAGCGACCGCACCGCCCCCGGCACAATCACCCGCGCATATTGCGGATGGGTTTCGGCTATCGCCAGCGCGCCAATTATCATGCCGCCATTGCACACCTGGTTCCAGTTATGTTCACTTCCAACAAACCAGTGTTTCTTTTCGCCATATGACCGCAACCCCGGCTCCAAACCGTTCTTTATCAGCCCCGCTCTCACTTTTGCCCGTGTACTCTCGTCCATGTACGCATACAGCCAGTCATATCCGACACCCACGGCATGGGACATTTCGGCCGTGTCAAGGTAATGCGACGGGTTCCAATCCTTGAACGCACACGCGGCAAGCATGTTCTCGATCGCCTTATCTGCATAGACATTCTTCCGCGTCCAGCGGTATGCCAAACCCAGCGCGTACACGCGATCCAGGCAGCGCCGGCTCACAGAAAGCAATCTCGGGCCGATTATCCTGTACACTACAGCAGGGCGTTTAAGGTATCCGTCCGCCCTGCCGATCACAGCCTGAACGCATTTCTGCAGAACCTTATCCTCCCGGCAC
>SDBV01008272.1_pt1 | contig 14076 bp, 16 predicted proteins | sample 2277081 | NCBI WGS metagenome assembly SDBV01 (sample SAMN10402039, study PRJNA504765) | marine sediment metagenome | isolation source: marine sediment core GS10_PC15, 223 cmbsf | place: Arctic Ocean: Southern Knipovich Ridge | collected 2010
GACTCGCTGCACTCGGCAGTTGTCGAGATCATCGCCAAACCCGGTGCACGCATCCGTTACTCGACCATTCAGAACTGGTCACAGAACGTATACAACCTGGTGACCAAGCGAGCTGTCGCTCACGAAAGCGCGACGATGGAATGGGTGGACGTGAATTTGGGAAGCAAGCTCACCATGAAGTACCCGTCGATCTACCTTATGGGGCCCGAGGCACATGGTGAGCTACTCTCGATCGCCTTCGCCGGAAAGGGACAGCACCAGGATGCAGGCGGAAAGATCATCCACACAGCGCCGAACACGACTTCGTCGATCTTCTCAAAATCGATTTCCAAGGACGGTGGTCGCACCAGCTACCGCGGTTTGCTTGAGATAGCGAAGGGTGCCAGCCAGTCCAAGTCGAAGGTCGTCTGTGACGCATTGATACTGGATGAGGATTCGCGCTCCGACACCTATCCAACGATCAGGATCGGCAACGACGACGTCGATGTCGCCCACGAGGCGACGGTCTCGAAAGTTGGCGAAGAACAGCTCTTCTACCTGCAGAGCCACGGGCTCACGGAGGAAGAGTCCTCGAAAATGATTGTCAACGGCTTCATCGAGCCGATCACGAAGGAGCTGCCGATGGAGTACGCAGTAGAGATGAACCGCTTGATCGAGCTGCAGATGGAGGGCTCGATAGGCTGATCGCAGCCCAAGCTATGACTTCCAAGAATGTGAAGGAGATCGACGTTCCCGATTGGTTGGCAGAGCGTAAGAAGTCTGCGCTTGCCAAGCTGGGCAAGCTCGAGCTACCGACAACCAAGACTTCCGGTTGGGAGTTCACCGATCTTGAAGGCTTCAACTCGGACAACTATGCACTCGCCGAGAACGGTGATATGAGCGCGCTGGATAAAGCCAGCCCCCTACTCTCCCCTGTCATGAGCGCCATTCAACTCAACCAAGTCGATGCAACCTCAATTCCGATCGATGGTGTCGATGATTCCACAGAATCTGATCCCGGCTCAATCCGGCCAAACAAGCCTGTTGTGATGTCCCTGGAGAGTGCTGCCTGCAAATATCCTGAGCTCGTCAATGACTACCTTGGATCAATCGTTGTCTCCAATGACTATTTCGTAGCCGCAAATGACGCCAACTGGCGAGGCGGGGCGTTTATTTACGTCCCGGCAGGAGAGAAGTTGGAGACGCCAGTACAGATAACAGTTGCGCAGGACAGCCCAGCGTCGGCCCTCTACTGGCGTACGTTGATTGTGCTCGAGGAGGGAGCCGAGGCTGAGGTGTGGGAGCAGTACCTTTCAACGAGTGAGGGGGTCGATGGGCTTTTCAACTCTGTGGTCGAGCTGCATGTCGGAGCCGACACAAGCCTCAGCTACGTCTGTGGACAAGGCCTCTCACAGAAAAGCTGGATATTTGGTACACAGAGGGCTCATCTTGGACGAGATGCATCGATCGATTGGGCAGCGCTCGGATTTGGCTCCGCCAACGGAAAGGTTCATGTTGAGACCAAGCTTGCCGGCGATGGCTCGAACGCTAAGGTGACTGGCGCCTACCTTGGGAACGGCGATCAGCATCTCGAGTTCGACACAACTCAGGAGCATATTGCCGAACACACTACTTCGGATCTCGCCTTCCGCGGCCTACTTGAAGATCGAGCGACAGCCGTATGGCGTGGAATGATCGAGGTCAAGCCGGGCGCACAGCACACCGACGCCTTCCAGGAGAGTAGAAACCTTCTAATTTCAAAAGCAGCCCATGCCGACGCGATCCCTGGGTTGGAGATCGAGGCAGACAACGTCCGCTGCACACATGCGGCAGCGGTTGCTCAGATAGATAAGAACCACATCTATTACTTGATGAGCCGTGGCATTTCACGTGAGGTAGCCACCCGCCTGGTGATCGACGGATTCATGCAAGCACTTGTCGAACGGCTTGGTGAGGGACCGGTCCACGATGCGGTATCGGGAGCGCTCGAGCGGCGGCTGGAGAAAATCCTAGACTGACGCTGACCATGGCCTGAGCAAGAGGCAGCCTGGCCCTGGTAGATCTACGAGGAGTTGCTGTTACTACGGGTGCAGCTGATCGTATCCGCTACTTTCAACAACACGTTGTTCTGCATTCTGAAATCTCCGCGGAAGAACCAGCGGTTGCTGCACGTGGTGGGCGTTTTAAAGTAGTTGAATGTGCGCTTGCCACTTTTTGTTTTCTTTTTCTTCGATGCCTCTAGCCCAAACTCGAGCAGTGACATCGTGGGCACAACGCCCTCGACCTCTGGCAGGACCATGCTGTTGAAACGGATTTGGTAGCCATAGGCGTTACTCGACAGTTTCGTGATGTGCCCAACCAGAACTGCCTGCAGCGACACGACCGGGGAGGTCACCTGCAATACCAACCTGCCGACATTTCCTTTGCCACTAGCGGTGCGTTTGGCGTTATATGCAACAACTTGTCCCTCAACCTCAGTATGTGGTCCTGAGAGAATCGAGAGCTTGACTTCGCCAGTTCCAAGTTTGCTGCCGCTTGGACATACGCCCGAGGCCTGAAGCTGTTTGACCGAACAGAACTTCGCAGAGCGCACATCGATATTCGAGCCTGCCGGCAGATACCACGCCGCTCTTGCAACGTTTAAAGGTCTTATATTGCCGGTATCGACCGTCTCCTGCTTGAGCGTCAGCTTTGCTGCCCTGTCGGGCCGTTTTGTGCTTGTATCGACCATCAATGACTGGATCGTGTCAGCCATGGCTGCAGAAGCAGACATCGACAGTGCCAATAGGATGGTCGTTATAAATAGAAGAAATCTGTTCATTTCAGGCATAGATCCTAGCTACTTGCATAAAAACCCCTGTATATAGCGGTTGTTTCGGTGATTTGTATGCCGTTTTTGGCAATCTTGTACATAATTGCTTGTAACAAAATGCCGTAACTTACGTTAGGGAGACTATGCCAGAGCCTGGAGGAGCGATATACGCGCCGGAGTTCCCTAAGGATCTCCACTGGATCGGTACAGAACCGATCAAGTGGAAGCATCTCTTCGACCGTAAGGTAGTTCTGGTTGATTTCTGGGACTACACCTGTGTTAACTGTCTGCGAACACTTCCGTATCTGGCCGAGTGGAACAAGCGTTACCGTGACAAAGGGCTTACGACAATCGGGGCGCACTCGCCGGAGTTCTCGTTTGCTGCAGATGATCAGACTGTGGAGTCGGCCGTTAATCGACTTGAGATCGAATACCCGGTTGTGGTGGATTCCGCGTACGAGATCTGGCAGCTCTACGGAAATCGCGGGTGGCCTGCAAAGTACCTGTGGGACAAGAAGGGGAAGTTAACCTGGTTTCATTACGGCGAGGGCGAGTATGAAGCAACCGAAATAGCTGTCCAGAAGGCGTTGCACGACCTTGATCCAAGTCTGGAGCTACCAGACCCAATGGAACCGATTCGAGACACAGACCGCACCGACGCAGCCTGCCTACAACCTACTCCGGAGCTCTATCTGGGCTCGGCACGAGGCAAGCCGCCGGTGCCGATCAACCGCAATGGCAGATGGAATATCGCCGACGATTACAGTGAGGTGGTCGAGCCTGAAGCCGAGATTGAGGTGCGATATGAAGCTGCGGGGGTGAATATTGTCCTCGCCCCGCCCGACGAAACCGGAGTCGCTGTCGATGTCGCCCTCGACGGAGTGAAGATCAGCACACTCAACGTATCGGAGCCCCGAATGTACGAGCTCGTGAACGACACCAAGCACGAGGCACACCACCTGACGTTGCACTTTAGAACCCCCGGGACTCGTGCGTACGCGCTCACCTTCACACCCGGGTGCGCAGACGTATAAACCGCTAGTTGACAATACTTTTATACTGGAGTAGCTTGACCTTAGGTCGTTTATCGATAGACCTGCACGGAAGCAATGGTCGACTATCGAAAAATCAGGAAGGTCTCAACTGCCCTAAAAGCTTTATTTGGGGCCGTGCTGGTTTCAGGACTCTTAACAGTACCCGCTTTTGCCGCCTTGATCGGGCCGACACTGCCCAACTCCGTGAACAGCTTCAACGCCGATTTCACTCCTGCAAGCAGTGGCACAGCACCTACGACTCCCACACCCGACACAACAGCACCAACGATCGACCTGACCACTCCGGGGAGCAAAAGCACCTACCGTAGGCTCACCAAGGTGAGCCTCACGACCGAGCCGGGCGCAAAGGTAAAGATGGCATTTTTGAAGTGCATTGGTAGTAAGTGCACCGCGTCTGCCAAGGCCGCAAAGAAGTCGAAGAAAAAGAACAAGTGTCGCGCGCTCGTTAAGAAGAAGGCAAAGAAGGGCAAGAAGAAAAAGAAGAAGACCTACTTCTACTTCGGCGGCAAAAAGGGTTCCTGCTCGTTCGGTAAGGTCAAGTCCAAGTACCGGCATTCGATCTCATTGAGTAGCTCAGGCAAAGGCAGCTTCAAGCTTGCTGAAAAGCTTCGCGGGAAGAAGAACAAGAAGCGTAAGTCTAAGAAGAGTAAGTAGAAATCGGGGCATATTACGAGCCGCCTCTTCCCCAAACTAGGCTGGCTTCGACCCTCCAAACAGAACGACCTCAAGCCATTTGAAGTAGACGTCTACATTTTCAAAGCCGATCTCGTCTAACCAGCGGATCTGATCACCAAGAGAATTCGGTTTGTCCTCATCAACGTCGTGATGAACGAACTGCTCTACCTCTTCGCGACTTTTTCCTTTCTGCTTCTGTTCCTCGAATCGCAGAATCTCATTTACGAACCGCTTTTCAAATAGTTCCCTTGTCGAGTCTTCACAGACAGTCACGCAGTCGTGGTTCATAAAGAGCCCGCCGGGCCCCAGCAGCTCGAAAACCTCACTGTACAGCTCCCGCTTCCGCTCGTGCTCCAAGTGGTGAATGCAGCACGCGGAGAGAACGGCGTCGTAGTCGCGGTCTGTTGGAAGCGCTGAGACCCATGCGCTGTCAGAAAGATCAGCCGTTACCAACTTCACCCGATCGCCGTACCCGGCTAGACGCTTGGAAGCTTCCTCAATCATCGCATCGGAAAAATCGACCAGGACCGCTTCGGAGTCTGGAAAGCTCCTTAACACAAGCTCGGCAATGACACCGTCGCCGGTCAAGAGCATCCGCTTGGCGCGCTCGGCGCCAACTCGATAGACCCACATCGCAGTCGTCGGGCAGCCCCAGACTCGTGCCGGCGGATAGCCGATCTTGGCGTCCTCTGCAATCAAGATCGGGTCCGCACAGAGAGCTATGTCACTACCGCCTGCGACGGCGAAGCCGTGCACCTTGCAGATGACCGGCTTGTAGCTGCGCCAGAGGCTCATGAAGCAGTCGGTACTGTGGCTCATCATGCGGTAGTCGATTGTCGGGTCCCACGGCATCTCCTGGCTCCCCAGGTTTGGACCGGGCCGTTCGGCGTAAAGCTCGAGGTCGTAGCCCGAACAGAAGGCCCGCCACCAGAGTGTTCGCCGGCCTAAGGCCCCGAATCTACCCGGAGCAACACCACTCGCGAGCCCTTTCCCTCGTAGGCAACCTCCCAGAGATCGCCGGACTCCATCTGCAGGGCGAAACGCCAGATAAGCTCCTCTCCCCTATCGACGGTAAAGGAGCTGATCACTCGCTTGACGTCGGCGCGTTCGGTGGTGCCGCGCCGTTTGAAGGCACGCGGCTCGATCTTGCCCGATCCGATCACAAAAAAGGCCGCAGAAAGCGGCTCATCTACATCAACGATGCCCACATATCTAGTATACGAACATATGTTCGCTTTGCAACTGCAGTGTCATTTTTTTACGCCGACCGGTTCAAACCCGAGCACCGGCGGGCCCTTGTCGTCGCGCACGACCTTGGCCTCTACGGCATCCCCGATCGAGAGAGTGTCGAATACGGCGTCGATCACCCCAAACGCGCTCACACCCTCCTCCATCTTTACGATGCCTATAACAGCCGGAACAGCGAACCTCAACGCCCGCGGCTGCTGCGTGAACGCGTAGATCTCTCCCCTACCCGACAGAGGCGCCCACTCGTACTCCCCGCTGCCACACTCCGGGCAGTGGTCACGCGGCGGTAGGTGGAGCTCCTCGCACTTGAGGCAGCGCGTCGCATGCACACGGCCTTCGGTGTCGAGCTTGTCGAAGAACTCCTTCTGTAGCTTGGGCATCTCTTGAAGTAGGTAGTGCATATCGATTAAGCCTCTAAGTCTCCAGAGCGCACACAGCGCCGCCGTTCATCATGCCGTGCTCGGTCTGCACCAGACCAAGCTTGCAGGAACGCACCTGGCGCTTGCCGGCCCTTCCCGTCAGTTGACGTGCGATCTCAGCCACCATCAAAAGTGGCGTTGCCTGCGGTGGGTGACCGAGCGACAGCCTTCCGCCACTGGTGTTTATCGGAAGCTGCCCGTTGATTGCCGTATCGCCCCGTTTGACAGCCTCGGCAGCCTCGCCCGGCCTGAAGAAGCCCATACTTTCATACGTAACAAGCTCCGCGTGCGCGAAGGCCCCGTATACCTCGGCAACATCGACACTGCCCCTGGTACGCCCGGCCCGCCCAAGCGCTTCGTCCGTCGCCCGCCTCATCCACGGAAAGTCGGTCAAGCTCGATCCGAACGGCACGAAGTTCTCAGGCTCATGTGCCTCGCCCCAGCCGACTACGGCAGGCCCATCGTGGTTGCTGCGCCAGGCCCGATCCTCGCTCATCAGAATAACGCAGGCTGCGCCGTCAGACCACGGAGGTGCCTCCAGCCTGTGGATCGGCGGCGATACCAGGGGGGATTCGAGCACCTGGTCGACCGTGATCGGTTCGCGCTGCTCTGCCTGCTTGTTGAGTGTGGCGTTGTAGCGCAGACGTACCGGCAGCTCGGCTATGTCTCGTTCGCCCACATCGTGCTCGTACATGTATCTTTGCGCGGAGAGTGCGTAGCTTGGTAGGGCCATCAGCATGCCGTAGGGACCAAGTTGAGATCCGTACATCGCATTCATCAGCTGAACGCGATCCATGACCTCTGGTGTCAGCTCCTCGCCAAAAAGTGCTCGTTCCGCCTGAGCGCCGACAACGGCTACGACGTCCAAGTTGCCGCATGCGATCTCCATGCAGGCCATCTTGAATGCAAGCATGGCGGAAGTTCCACCGTTTCCGACCTCTGCAAGTGAGCGCACCGGCACTCCAATCTGCTCTGCAAGTCGTTGCGCATACATTGGGACTCTTGCACGCATGTAGCCTTGCGGAACGGTCAATACTCCTTCCAACTCGCGCATGTTGAGCTTGGAGTACTCGAGTGCCTCGTATACAACGTCGACAGCCAGCTCGGCGGGAGTTTTCTCAGGATGACGACCTATATCAGTCTGACCCCATCCCGCAACTATCGGACGCCGCAAAGACGTACCGCCGAACAAACTAGCCAAACCCCACCTTTCTATATCTACATATAGATATCTATTTGAACAGAACTACTGGCCGAACTCTATTGTGAACCGCGGCGTAAAACCACCTCCAAGCGAGAAGGTGTCAAACAGCCGTGGCCTTCGAGTCGTTCCGAACTTTCTTTGGCAACATGAAGCGCACATCCTCGTCTACCGCTTCAAATGCAGTTATCTCTTGCACGCCACGCTTGCGGAAGAACTCGACCAGCCGTTGGACGATCTCCTCTGGAGCGCTCGCACCGGACGTAATTCCGACGGTCTCCACCCCATCCAACCACTCTTCGCGGACTTCAGTCTCATTGTCGATCAGGTACGAGCGAGCACCGTGTTCACGAGCGACCTCAACCAAACGGTTGGAGTTCGAGGAGTTTTTGGAACCTATAACGAGGAGTAGTTCACATCTGCCGGCAAGTTTTTTGACTGCAACTTGACGGTTTGTCGTCGCGTAGCAGATGTCGTCTGTCTTTGGCCCTGCAATGCCCGGGAAGCGTGCGCGCAGCTTATCGATAATCCGCTCCGTCTCATCCACAGAGAGTGTCGTCTGAGAGATATAGGCAACGCGATCGGGATCTTTGACTTCGAGCCCCTCGATCTCTTCCTCGGTGTCGATCAACTTTATGTGCCCAGGAGCCTCCCCCATCGTACCCACAACTTCCTCATGTCCGTCGTGGCCGATCAAGATAACCGTGTAGTCATCATCGGCATACTTCTTGGCCTCTACATGGACCTTCGTGACCAGCGGGCAGGTCGCATCAACCGTACTTAACATGAGATTCTCAGCGTTTTCGTGCACAGAGGGTGCAACACCGTGAGCAGAGAACACCACCGTCTCACCCTCGGGAATGTCGGTCTCTTCTTCGACAAATATGGCACCGCGCTTTGCCAGGTCCTCGACAACGTGCTTGTTGTGCACGATCTCCTTCCGAACGTAGATAGGAGGACCGTACAGCTCCAGTGCCTTCTCAACCGTCTCAACCGCGCGCTTCACTCCCGCACACCAGCCACGAGGTGAAGCAAGCAACACTCTCTTAGGCACGTAACTCATGTGCAAATTATAGGCCGTTGATTCTGCCTCAAACTTCCTGCAGCGGAATCAAGACATATATGCACAGTTCCAAATCCGACTTCAGGCCAGGTAGGATCTAAGTTAAAGAGGGGGTTACATCTTGTCTCAAGAGCTCAAACACAAAGACAGACTCAGTTCAATCGATGCATCCTTTTTAATGAACGAGCACTCGAACACACACATGCATGTGGGAGGAGTGTTGATCTTCGAAGGCCCACCGCCAAAATACTCTGACTTCGTTGAGGGAATTGAACACCGGCTGCACCAGGTACCGCGCTTTCGACAGAAGCTGGGCTTTCCTCCGCTCGAGGCCGGAAGGCCTATCTGGATAGACGATCCCAACTTCAATCTGGAGTATCACGTTCGACATGCGGCTCTGCCAAGCCCAGGAAGCGAGCAACAGTTAAAGGAACTAACTAGCAGAATTTTTTCGCAACAGCTAGACCGCACCAAACCACTCTGGGAAATCTGGTTCATACAAGGTCTCAGCAAGAACAGGTTTGCATTGATCAGCAAGACTCATCATGCTCTGGTTGACGGAATATCAGGTGTCGACCTCTCCACGGTGATTCTGGATCTAGAACACGTGCCGAGGGAGGTTGAGCTACCAGACGAGCAGTGGGTTGCCCACCCGGAACCAACCGATGCAGAGATGGTGATGGACGGTATTCGCGAGCGGTTTCGCCAGCCGCTCAACGCAGCACGATCACTCGTAAGAGCAGTCGAACATCCCAAACCCGCGGTAAGGCGAGTGACCGAGGCGGTTGAGGGCATCGGTGAGGTCGCATGGGCGATGTTGAACCCAGCACCCGAGACATTTCTCAACGTCGAGATAGGGCCGCACCGTCGACTCGAATGGTGTCGCTTCAAACTCGACGGTTTCAAGGAGATAAAAAATGCGCAAGCTGGAACGGTTAACGATGTCTTGCTCACAGTCGTTTCCGGAGCACTTACGAAGTTTTTCAGGCGTCGTGGAAGGCGAACTGAGGGGCTGGAGCTAAGTGGGCTGGTCCCGGTTTCGATAAGAACCGAGGATGAACACGGAACGCTTGGCAACCGTATTGCAGCTGTGCGCGGGCCTCTGCCGCTATATGCCGACGAACCGTTGCAGAGACTCAAGTACGTTCACGAAGCGATGGACGGGGTCAAGGACTCAAAACAGGCCTTGGGAGCCGAGGTTATTTCTGGGATGAACGACTTCATGCCTCCTACGCTCCTTTCACAGGCGTCACGAATCAACTTCTCAACCAGATTGTTCAATCTGATCGTCACCAACGTTCCCGGACCACAGTTTCCCTTATACATGCAAGGCCGTCAGTTGTTGGATGTCTTTCCAGTCGCATTTCTGCCAGAACGCCATGCCCTTGCGATAGCCATCTTCAGTTACAACGGAGAGCTCAACGTCGGGTTGCTGGCCGACTACGATGTGCTGCCCGATGCATACAAACTGGTCACCGATATGCAAGATTCCTTTAATGAGTTATACGACGCAGCAGTTGTAAAGGGTGCTGCTGTAGGTGGGGACAGCAAAAATGGCAAGAGCAAAAATACCGAGGTAAAAAAGCAAAAAAAGAGACCAAGCGGCGGTGGATCCAGGACAGATGGAAAGACCAAAGCCAAGGTAAAAGCGAAGACGAAATCGGGGTCGCCGTCAACCAACTCGAAGAAGGGCCGCGGTGGGTCACGTAAGCGAACGAGTCAAAGTAGAAAAAAATCCAAATAGAGACTAAATCGGTAACGAATAGGAGGGTAGATAAAAGTGGAAACGGGTTCAGAAAAGGACTTTCCAGGCGAGATGCATGAGAAAGTCAACTATCACTTAGAGTTGACACCGGTTGAGCTAAAGGTGACCCATACCGCCCTCAAGTCACTCCTGGACGACTTCGGACACGACGAACACGAGCTTCACAAAGCGATACACGGGGTCTTAAACAAGCTACCAGACGAGCACTCGATCAGAGCTATCTCGATCGACTGAGAACTTAATAACCCATTGCAAACTTGGCGTCCTCGTCCATCTTGTCCGGAGTCCAAGGTGGGTCGAAGACAAGTTTAGTTTCTACCTTGTCCACACCTTCAAGCTTGCCCACATGTTCCTTGATCTCCTCCTCTATCTGCGGGCCGATCGGACAGGCCGGCGTGGTGAGCGTGAAAGACACATAAACCTCGCCATCTTTGGGCTCAACGTCATAGATCAGGCCCAGTGAGACGAAATCGAGCCCCAATTCGGGGTCAATCACGTTTGTAAGCGCATCTTTTACTTCTTCTTCACTTGGCATATTTAGATACCAAGGTTAGCGATTTATGGCCGCTGTTTTATGCCGATCGGCTTTCGGGCTACCCTTCCAGTATGGTTTTTCTTTTCATTATTCTGTTCATAGCCGTTCCTCTGATAGAGATTTGGTTGATAATCGAGATCGGGGGCCTGATAGGGGTCTGGCCCACGATCGCGATCCTGCTTGCAGACAGCCTGCTCGGTGCTCTCCTTCTCAATCGACAGGGTAGAACTGCATGGCGTCGGTTCAAACAGGCTCTGGCTGAGCATCGCGTGCCGCACAGAGAAGTACTTGACGGAGTCTTGATCGTCTTCGGTGGGGCTTTGCTACTGACACCCGGGTTCCTGACGGATGTACTCGGTTTCGTTTTGCTTATTCCGCCTACGCGTATGCTCGTAAGAAAGATTCTCACAAGATATATAACACTGCGAGTGTCGAGTGGACGTACGGCCTTTTCCACCGCGCAGTCACGGCAGCGAACTGGCCAAGATTACGACGTGGAAGGAACGGCCGAGGACATTGTCGATACTCCTCAGCACAAACGTACACTCAACGAGTAAATGGATAAAAAGATGTCAAAAATTGAGGTTGTCATAAGCGACTTTGGCGGTGTTTTAACTTCACCGTTAATAGACGCGTTCCTAGCAATTCAGAACGACATCGGTATCTCGGTGGAGCAGTTCGGCAAGACGATGACGCATATCCAGGCAAAGGAGGACAAGCACCCCTTGTTCGAGCTGGAGTGCGGCAATATCAGCGAAGCAAGTTTTCTGAAAAAGGTCGAGCTGGGCTTGCAGGAGGTCTACGGGACCAGCGTCTCGCTGCATGGATTTCGCAACTCCTACTTTGACGCGCTTCATCCAAACGATGCGATGATCGAGGTTATGCGCAAGCTGAAAGAGTCCGACTACCGCATGGCAATGCTCACAAACAACGTGAAGGAATGGGAGCGTCTCTGGAGGGTCAAGCTTCCAGTGGATGAGATCTTCGAGCAGATAGTCGACTCGGCATTCGTTGGCCTACGAAAGCCAGATCATGCGATCTATGAGCTGCTGCTCGAGAGGCTTGGTGGTGTTGAGGCTGCCTCATGCGTCTTTATCGACGACATTGAAGTCAACTGTATTGCTGCAGAGGAACTTGGTATGACCTCTGTCCACTTCAAGGCCACTGACCAGGCTATCACCGAGATTGGCGAAGCACTAGATACGTCTCTGTAGCCTTGACAGCGTAGCTTTCGAGAACCGCTCTCGCAGCTATATCCAGTCTTTTTAGCGTCTTCTTCTAAACACAGTTCCCAAAATATCGAAGTAAAAGGGCGCTTCCATGAACTCTTTGAGTGCGCTTCCACCAGCCTGAGCTGGCTTCCACCGCGGCGGCCCTTACAACTCTTGGGCTCGCTCTTTGAGCTCACTTCCACGCCCGAGCGAGAGACTATGCAACGAAGCCCGAGACGGTCAAGGGCCCTATTTTCAATTTCCCTGCATTTTGCGGATAAATGACGTCGGTCTTTATGTCCAGATCTAGTTCTCGGTGCCCAACCGATCCCACATGTAGATCTCTAGTGCTACAGCGGCAAGCTCGGCAAGACTTCCCTCCGACAGCATCGGTAAAACCGACAACAGGGTTTCATCAGTATCAAGGTCGCAGGCAAGATCGTCTTCGCTTCTGAATGCCGCAGCAATTCTTAGTGCATCCCTCTTGTGTTCACCGAGAGAGTCAAAAGCTCCTACAAGGAAGTCCCGACTTGCGATCGGAACTCCAACATCCAACGATGCATGCCATGATGCAAGCATGGTTAGGTCATCGTCGCCCATCTCCGAGAGAACCCTCAAATAGTGACGTCCTAGCTCATCTTCCGGTACCTCGTCCACCCACTGACGTATCACCTCAACCGCCAACTGCCGACGACTATCAGCGCCAATTGAACTGGCAATCGCCTGTATGGCGTTCTCAGGCTCGGTGAAGCATAAACTCATTCGACACGACAATACGACATGCTCTCGACGGAAAAGTGACAAGGATGTCATTCTGAGGGAGCGATAGCGACCGAAGGACCTGGATGGCACAAAAGTTCCAGCGAGGTCCTTCGCTCACTAACGTTCGCTCAGGACGACACCCGTGTCGTTTGCAGCCAAGAGCTCCGAAGGAGGATCACTTACCCCACACAGAGGCCGGTGCCGACCGCTTTTGTAGTAGAACTGTTGAGCGCACTCTTGACTATCCCGTTGGGTACCCCAAATCCCCGGCTGCCGTCATTGCTCGCAGCAAAGACTGTGGTCAGTACCACTCCCTTCGAGTCGACGGCCGGTCCACCTGAATTACCGTGCCGCACCTCCCCCCTAAATGAGGTTATCTCCCTTGAAACTGGGCCCCTGCCATAGGCATCGCTACTCGTAACGGTGCCCGTCTGCCCAATCCGAGCGGGGGTCGCAGTCAATGGACCGTTCTCTGGATAGCCGATAACGGCAGCCGATGTATCGACATCTGCGGTGGCCGAAATGTCAAGAGCCGGCTTCGCCAGGGCAGCAACGCGCAGAATCGCCAGATCGTTCTTCACGTCGAAGTGAACGACGGTTGTCGATAGCTTCCTTCCGTCGGTAGCAGTTTGCACAGTCGTGTCGTACTGACCAGCCACAACATGTGCATTGGTCAAAACGAGCTGCCCGCGCGCAACCCAGCCGGATCCCTGGACCCCAAGCCCACAGGCTGTACCCAGTACTCGTACGACGCTATCAGCGGCACGTTTGACGTTTGACGAGCCAAGAATGTCAGACGTGGGTGCGGGTACATTCGCCGACGGGCCTGTAATCTGAGGGAACGGATCTACGCGAGCAAGCGCGTTTAAGACTGTTCCGGAAGGAGGAAGTCGATCGTTCAACTCTTGCAGTACCAGCGAGCGCTGAACTAGATCACGAAGCTCGTTGACCTGTGGCGTCTGAAGCGCCACCGCGCCGAGCACCCAGGCAAGCCCAAGAGCAAGTGCCGCCCCTAAGACGGTGCCGCCCACTGCGTCCAACGCTTTGATAGGGCCCCACGATATGGCAGATTGCAACACCTTCCCTAGTCCCCCGAAGAGAGTGGCGGCCGCAACTCCGGCCATCAGCGCAAATACGAGCGAAATAAGCGGTGTATATGGCGACTCAGCCCCAGAAGCGAGCAGTAACGGCGCTATCCGCGAACCCAGGATTACACCGCCGATAAAGCCACCCATCGTAAGTGCGCTGACCAGGAGTCCCTGACCAAATCCCCATAGGGCGAGCACTAAAGCGAATGCAATTATTCCCCAGTCGAGCGGGGTCATTCGATATCAAATAAATTAGACATCCG
>SDBV01008273.1_pt1 | contig 14074 bp, 8 predicted proteins | sample 2277081 | NCBI WGS metagenome assembly SDBV01 (sample SAMN10402039, study PRJNA504765) | marine sediment metagenome | isolation source: marine sediment core GS10_PC15, 223 cmbsf | place: Arctic Ocean: Southern Knipovich Ridge | collected 2010
AGAGGATGATTGTCATGCCCCACATCAAAGGGATGCCGAACAGTCCTTCCACAACTTTCCCCCCGGTGAAAAGCGCAAATCCGAGATGGCCGAAAATAGCGTACGCCAAGGCAAAAACCACCAGCCAATACCGGCAACTCGGGCCATAGCGCTTTTCCAGAAAGTTGGGAAGAGTAGCGACTCGGCTGCGAATATAGAATGGGGCGAAAAACAGCGCCAGTATTATGAGCGTGAACGGTGCCGCGAGTTCGAGATTCCCATACACAAGGCCCCGTACGAAACCTTCTTGCGTGAGACTCACCAATTCCAACGTGTCTATGTTCGTCGCGAATAATGCCAATCCAATGGCGGGCCAGGTCAGCGATCGACCGGCGAGAAAATACCCGTGCCCCCCGGATTGGCGGCGCTGGCGCACCCCCGCCCAGAGGCCCAGGGCCACGATCCCGACCATATAAATGCCGATGACGACCAGGTCCAACGGCATCATATTCACCTTATCCATGGGCCTTCTCCTTGAATGTTTGCGCTTGTGTCACCATTTGTATTGAGACGCTGCTTTCCTCCGCTGCTGAAAGGCGGATGCGCTCCAATCTCATTTTTTGTGGAATACCTCTTCCATGTTTGCCCACCACTCGTCTTCCGTGCGCATGGAAATTATGAAGCTGACACCTTTCATCGGTAAATTTGACCCAAGCCTTGGTTGCGGGATCCCCGTCGATCTTGGGGGGCACATTGAAGTCCTTCCTGCGCCGAAATGAAGATCACGGTTGGTCCCGATATCCGCGAACGATAAACGCTCTTATTCATGGGAGCATCCTGTCTTGCTGCGCCGGCATCCCGATGAACCCACCCTCCTAGATTCCCCCTTGACGGGCTACTGTACGTCATGAATGAACCGCTCCAAGTGGACGCCGCTTGCGACGGCTATCTCGGAGTCGCGTTCGATTCAATAGTTCGCTGCTAAATCGTTCCTTGAATGCATGTCCCGTTGACCAGCGCCTTGATAACCGCCGAAAGAAAGAACGATTCATGATGGCCGGGGCCTGGACGCAGAAATCAAACCTTTGCGCCCCATGGCTCGCGTCAAGAAGTGATCAATCACGTTGGTCAGCACCATAAACTCAATCCAAAACAGGAAGAAGCTCATACCTCCTTCTTCGCCCGATACGGCAATGTAGATTGCTATGATAAGAATTAATCATTCTATAAGCGACCCGAATATCTCCAGCAGACCAAGGGAAGTGTGCCCAACATGTCTGCTATGCTTCCCCTGCAGTGATCTCTCGCAGATCCTTAAGAATCTCCAGGATGTCACCTTCAAACTCCTTAGGTGCACATACTTCTCCCCAACCCCCCTGCGTTTGAAAAATGCCATCGTAGGCAGAGTCGTGGCGGTCTATTATGATATGGGGAATACCACGCTTATCCAACTCCTGGTCCAATATCTGAGCTTCCATTTGGTTCTCCAAGACATCGATCCGCTTCATTTCATCCATAAGTCCCACCTCATGTCCCTCGGCAGTTGGATATTGCCCTCTGACGAACGGGGGCCTTATACGTGTTAGGCGGCACACACATTACTGGACTTTCCACGTCCGATCCGGTTGAGCGTCGCGGCAACGACGGGCAATAGAAACCAAAGTATCGCATAGTAAACAGTGAGGTACCAGAATTGCCACAGGAAGCTGAGCCCATGGCCGAGGTAAACACCGCAGTAGAGTCAGTCGTAAACGGCCAGCGGCACGGTGAAATAGAAAGCAATCCATAGAGCTACCGTCATCCGTCTCCGAGCCCGGACTCTTCGGAGAACGATCCATATGACTGCACAAATAGGAAGAATGAGAAGTGCGCCAAACCATTCCATAAGGGCGGCCGAGTACTGCTGGTAGTAGGAGGGCAGGCCCGCGATCCAGAAGCCCACCCAGACCAGACTAGCCGCAAAGAAGACCTGATGTGCGCTCCAGTGCTCATTCACCGCCTAACGTCGTGCGTGACGTTCGCGCAGCAACGCGTAACGTCGACGTGCTGGTTCGGCTCAGATCACCTCCGCTGCCGGAACGAGCTGGACTCGGGTTGAGACACCATGCAGTGCAAGGTTGTGGATCATCTCATCCACTGTCGTGCAGCAGTCAGGCAGAATGCTGACGTTGTACTTCTCCGCCGATTTCGAAATGGCCGTATGGGTGACGCAGTTTTGGGTCATCATTCCGCAGACAACCAGTTCCGTAATTCCCAGCCCTGACAGGACGTCTTCGAGATTGGTCTCAACGAAGCTGTCGGCATACTGCTTTACCACCACCGGTGCATCGGGAGCCGCTTGCAGGATCTGTGGATGGATAGCGGCGCCCTCGGTTCCTTGATTGAAGAAGGGCGCTATCCCCATTTCGGGGTTGGCGATGTGCTGAATGTGAATGACGGCGACGCCCTTAGCCTGGGCGGCTTCGATGGCCGCTTCGATGTTACTGAGGGTGGCTTCGGTATTCCAGAGAGGGAACTTGCCGCCCGGAAAGTAGTCATTCTGCAGATCGATGACCAATAATGCTTTGCTCATATCATCTCCTTTCCTTCCTTCAGCAAGCCGAACTAGGGTATGACAGGTTTCCTGTTAAACCCTCTCATCCTCACCCATTCCAAATCGGTCAACCGGACTTCGCACTCCCTGATGCTGTGCCTGTTCATACTCAACGCGCAGTACACGCCGGGCAACCTGTTTCCACTCAGCCAATCATAATTCTACGCACTTTGCGATGATAAACCCAAACGAATTATTCAGATTATCTGCCCCTTCCCTGCAAGTTTTCGCCCTGCCTCCAGGAAGGCCAAGGTAGCTCCCCAAACGGTTCCAGGACTCACGATCTCAGGTTCGTGGCACTTATTTTGTCATACATTCACTCTCTGGGCTATTTCGGCTGGATTCTGAAGGTCTCAGCTAGGGGGAGAGGATGCACGGATTCAGCCAGCTCCAACAGTGGGATCGTGGTGTGTTGTTTCCTGAGAAATCAGGAAGAGTCCCCCGACTACATAACAGATCTTCATACGAATGCCTGATCGCTCAGCGACACTGGGTGACACTCCATGACACTCAAGTTCCGATTCTAAGTGATTGACAGATAAAGAGAAAGAGCGGAAGCCCCTGTGAATGAAGGACTTCCGCTTTCGGGCGGTACATTACACAATGAAATATGCCCTTCGGATCTTGGGTGTTACAAATTCGTTGTAACCCGCCATATGACAAAATGTTACAGAATATTCCCCGAGCTCCCATTCGGCTCCATTTTCCCTCGTTTTGGTCAGTTTTGGAGGGTGTTTCGTCCAAATTCCGTCCAAAGCTCCACGGCCAGTTTTACGTGTTCTGGAGCCAGATGGCGTACACCATCATGGTCTGGATATTTCGGTGATCGAGCGATTGGTGAACAGTCAAACTCGACCCCTTATTCAAATAACAGCTGGACTCGTTTCAGGGGGGCAGATCATCATCGGGCTCTTCTCGGTTCGCCTCAGTTGGGCAATGTGAAGGCCGTGGTACATGTCTGCCATCCGACGAATCTATTTGCTCCATTGGAGTGCTACCATTTCTCCATTGGCTTTCATGGATATGTTCCACTGTGTATCGTGCCTTTTGGCTAGAACATGAGGGAAAAGTTGGTTTGATCGAGGAGAGAACCACTAAAGAGATTCATGAAATGACGAATCTCAGATTCTTGAGGTAGGTCAAGAGATCACGGTTGCAACTGCTGCTGCACGGCGGAGATTTCTTCGGCTGTCCGAGTCACATCCGAAATTCTTACGGCTTCCACTACCGCATCCAGTTGCTCACGGCGGCCCGTTCCGGTGTCATCCCTAAAGAAAATGGCCTCGGATGGGGGGGCCGTAAAACTTGCATTTGTGGAACCAAGGAACTGTCCCTGGAAATAGATATCGACCTGCGAATCGGATGTGCTTACGAAAGCAATGTAATGCAATTCGTCGGGGAGGACCTGGCCGCTCCCGAGCACTGCGTTTGGAAACGCCTGGATCCCTTGGCTCCAGTAATACCATCCGGCATCGGCCGAATCACTATGGCTGAATAGCTTGCGGTACCCGGACGTATCCTGTTTGGGTGTGAGTATCATTTCAACGGTGTATGGGTGGACAAGCAGGGCGGCGAAATCGCTCCAGTCGAATCCCGTCGGGTCGGTCGGGCCGACTTGAAGTCCCATCCCCAGCGATGTAGTGACGAAGTCGCCTCCTATGAGCGTGGCATCGCGAGCATTACCACTCAAATCGGCGAGATCTCCGTCGAATTCAAAGAGCGCCAAGACGCCGGCGTCGGCAGGGAAAATGGACGGCACAACTGCAATGTTGCCCACATCCGTTGTCCCGCCCCGATTCGGCTGAACTGGGTCAGAGCGGCCACGGAGGCTCGTTCCATCCATTAGCTCCAGTTCGGCACTTACCAACGTATCGCCGAGAACTGTCGGGACATTCGGGATTGAGAATGTGCCGTCTGGGCCGCTCACGGTACTGAAATCGTTAACTACCTGCAACTCAAACATGTTGCCCTGGAAGGTGGCCAAAGCCGTGTCCAGCAGGAAAGTCCAGGTCATATCCCCCTCGACATGAAGTCGGAGGGGTTGTCCTTCCAGGGGCACAGCGCCTGGCGCCCCGCCTGCGTTCCATACCGTGACGCCCAAGTCGAAAGAGAAAGGCTGCGTCCCTTGCTGTGGGGTCAGGCTCAGCATTTGGGACTCCATCGAAAGAGTCAATCCGGACGGTGCCGTCCCGTCAAGGGTGAACATGGCATCGACCGGAGTGGGAGCGAGCGGATCGAATCCGGTCAGACCCAGCTGGAGTGTACCGATAACGGATATAATGCCGCCCTCTTCCAGATCAGCCTCATCGCCCAGAATAGATAAAACTAGGGTTCCCGGATCACCTGTCATCGTTCCCGAAACAGGGATCTGAATGTCGGTCATTGCCGTGAGGTCGGCTGGGTTGTCGGTCTGGATGACAATATCTCCCGTTTCAGCCAGTTCTATCAGGCCGGGACTGGAAATTCTGACGCTGGAGTTCTCAACGGAATTGTTATCCTCATCGATCACGAGGCCGATTACAGTCGTGAGGGGATCCTCGGTGACCGTGAATGGGATTTCACCGGAGCTGGTCATGTTGTTATTGGTATCGACCGCAACCACTTCGATTGTTGTTGAGACGATGTTAACCGGAACAAAGAAGGGAATTTCAAAGGGAGATTCGGTATCGGAATCGACCAATTCCCCGTCAACAAACAGATCCACCCGGGTCACTCGAACATTATCATCGGCCTCAGCCATAACGGTGACCGTGTCCCCTTCGACCAGATCCGTCCCCTCGGCGGGATCGAGGAGCATCACGGTGGGAGGAATTATGTCCGCGACGAGTGGGTCGGAACCGATCAGAATTTCCTCTCCGTCAGTGGCCCCGTCGCCATCCGTGTCGAGGAGCGTGGGGTCGGTGCCGAAAAGGGTCACCTCGTCAATGTTGGTCAAGCTGTCGCCGTCGTCATCGCCAAGTGGGAGGACGCTGGTGGGATCACCGGAGAGAGCGACTTCAAGGCCGTCCGAAAGACCGTCAAAGTCCGTATCGGGATTGGTGGGATCCGATCCGAAAACATTTACCTCTTCTCCATCGAGCAATCCATCCATATCCGTGTCGGGCAGCAATGGATCGGCCAATCCTTCAGCGCCATCATCCAGACCGTCCCCGTCCGTGTCGGCTATATTGGGTTCTGTCCCGAGGTTGAACTCATCGAGATTTGTCAGTCCATCATTATCGGGGTCCTCGCCGGCATCAGTGAAATCGTTGGGATCCAGGCCGTTGGCTTCTTCGTAGTCATTGGGAAGGCCGTCTCCATCGTCATCCTCGCCGGCAAAGACGGTTACTCGGGTCGACGTGAAAACGCCATCGCTAACAATGCTGATGATCGCGGATCCATCTCCCACGGCAGTGACGAGACCTCCGGGATCGACCGTGACGATAAGCGGATTGCTGCTGGTATAGGTCGTGCCGACCTCTGGCGACGCCCAATCGTTCTCGGACCCATCGGATAACGTGGCCGTGACGTTGATTTGGGTTGTTTCTCCCACCTCAAACAGGGTGCTGGAATTGGGGAACGCACTCAGGGATTCGACGCTGGGCGGGATGACCCCCAATCGGATGATGCCGATTTCGATCGTCCCGTTCGGTTGTACCTCGAAGAATTCTGACTGCCCGCCGAGGATCAGGCCATCGACTTCGCAGACAACTTCTGCTCGCCGGATAAGGCCGTCGGCTGGGATGTTCGGGATTAAGAATGAACCATCGGGGTTCACGCGGATTGTCTGATTGCCTACGGATACCACGCAATTCTCGTCCAGCGTGCTGTAGGTCACGGGTGGCGGATCCCCTTCTCCCGCTGGTGGCTGGGGCTCGATGATATCAACTTGTGCCCAGGCTTCCCCTGCAACTCCAACTAGAATCGCCAGGATTCCGATGAAGAAGCAGAGCCCGACGAGGTCACGCAGTACTGTTCGTTTCTTAAGAATCATCCTCTAACTCACTTGTTGTTTCTCGATCAGGCAAATACCCGGTCCAACCTACTGCTGAAACTTAGCACTGAGGATTTCGCCGGTTTCCTTATCAAGCTTGACCACCAGCCCTCCTCCAAGGCGATTCGGATTGGTGGGCACGAAGCTAACTTCCCAATGGTCCCCAGCATCTTTTGTTTCTACAGAGTGACCTTCAGTTGAGTAGTTCAACTCGTTTGCTTTTGTCTTGGCGGTTTCGATAGCGGCCGATTTGCTTGGAGAGCTTGTCATTTCCTCTTTCCCTGGAGATTCGAACGGGCTTTCGGTTGTAAGTACCGATGGACTCCCGACAGATCCCATCGCATCCATTGCTGCCGCTGGAGCGCCCGTTGTTTGTTGGGTATCTCCATCCGTGGAAGCGCCCCCACAACTGAGTTGACTCACCAGGATAAGGCCTGCCAGCAGACACCAGATTTTCTGGTCAAGAATTCGCTTGGTTCTTTTCATTTTCTCTATCTTAGCACGGATCTCTAGCCGCTACGTCGTCAACACTTCCGTCCGCATTGATCCTGTAAATCCGGTTCTCACTTATTACGTAATGTGGAGCACGTGAAGCAGGTTGTGCCTTTGTCCAGTTCACATCGGCCTTACTGGGCTTGGGTTCCCAATTGCCACCTAAATTGGGATGCGTGTGAAAAGAACCTGCAGCATTAGCTGGAGCGGCCGTTGGGTCTATTCCCGCAGCCTCGCCCTTGGGCCAGCGTTGTACCCCGAAGGACCCATCATCGTTCTTGACGATCCATCCTCCGTGCTCGTGTCGATCGGGGTCTACGCCCTCTCCAGGTTTGGAATCGGCCCACGCCTTTTTGAACTGGTCGCGAACCGTTTTGTCCGCCAAGGGATCATTATTCTTGGCTTTGCCCGGGGGCGGTGGAGGCGGACAATCAAAGAACCAACCTGACTTGCGGATGCCGCTGCCCGGGTCGGAAACGACCGTTGCGCCGTCCGGCTGCACCGTACCGGTCCCGATTCTCACGAACTCGGCCAAGTCGTGGTCAAAGCTGAACATGTCGATGATCTGGCCGGCAGGCAGCCCGAGCGAATTGGGGACGGTGACCCGGATCGGCGGGTCAAACACGACTCCCGGCGGTTGCAACGTCCCTACCCACGGGGGCGCAGCGCCGCCGTTGGGCGGCATCGGCACCTGGTCGTTGCTGACCTGCGTAACAGTCAGAAATCCATCTGTGCTGCCATCCGGGAAAGTGGCCGAATTCGCGAAGACCTTAAGCTCAAACCCCTCGACTCCGGCCATGAACAATGTCCCCTCGGAAACCTCGCTTACGAATGTGGACGACAAATCATCCAGTTGAGGAATAAAAATGGGCATCCCAAGGCTGTTCTCTGTGCCCGGAACCACGTTGATTATAAATTCCAGGGTTGGCCATGTCCCAGGGCGGGTGGTTGTGCTGGCGTCCACATCCAGGAATTGGCTGCCGGAGGGGACATCCGTCAATGTAAAAACACCCTGATCATCTGTAACCGTCTCGACGGGAGGAACGGCGCCATCGATCACCACTTCCGCATCCGGGATGGGACGTTTTTCTGTGTCGAGAACGACTCCGGAGAAAGTGGTTGTGGAATTAAAATCCGGAATAGCGGCCGAGGCGAAGAAGGTAACGCCGAACTCATTGGCGCCGATAGCCGAAGCGGCCACGACATTGTTGTTGACACCGGGGCTTGGACCCAGCGTCAGGGTTGCGCCGGCCATCCCGCTGGCATCGGTCATCACCTCGATCGTTGACGATCCGTTGAACGAGCCGTCGCCTCCCTGCACTTCGAAGGTCACCGCGGTGTCGGGGCAAGGATTCCCGCTGGCATCCACGGCAACGACGATGAAGGACGCCCCCAAGGTTAGACCGGCGACACCGGTCTGGTTTTCGCCGCCGTTGGCCAAAATGGTGGAACAGTCGGACGGGTCGGCGGAGGCGCAAAACAGCAAGGGAGCCGCAAAGCCAGCGGCGGTTACCTCCAGCCGGTTGTTTCCCTTTCCGGCCCGGGACCCCAGGGTCCACATAACAGAAGCTTCGCCATTGGCGTCGGTGGCGACAGTGATGCGCGCTCCGGACTTTCCATCTCCGGACAAGGACCCCGTATTTCGCACGATGTCGAAAGTCAGATTCCGGTTCGCCATGAGAACACCATTTGCGTCAATCGCCTGGACAACAATTGGGGCAGCCAGGGTCTGCCCTACCGCACTCTTCTGATTATTGCCGCTCACAGCGACGATGCGCTGTCCCACCAGTTCCTGGCGCACGAAATCAACAGTGAAGGGATTGCTTTCATTCCCGACGGTGTCAATGGCCACGGCGATGATCGTGTTTGGACCGATAACGATGGGAAAGTCTTCTACAAGGAAAGTTCCATTCTCCACCTGGGCGGTCACTTTTCCTGCTCGACCCTGGAGTTCCACTCGACAATTGGTTTCATTGATCGTGCCGACGACCACGTCGTACACCGAACCGGTCACGGTGACTGTCGCGGTTGTGACGACTTGATCTGCTGTGGGTGTGTCGATGGTAACGCTGGGAGAGAACGTGTCGCGTACCACGCAGACACTATCCGAGCCCACCGACCCGGAAGCATTTTTGGCAATCGCCGTGATTATATTGTTTCCTTCTTTCAGGGGAAGCTCGATAGCGAACCTGTCGTTGTTCAGTGTCACGTCAACGCCGTTGACCGACACCGAGTCGGCTGCGGAGGAGACCATCCCGGTGACCTCGACCAAATCTTCATTGGTCAAAGTCCCAGTCGATAAAGAGGTAATCTTAGTGGTCAGTGAGAGAGTCAGATCGATATCGAGCGAGGTGTCGGCTTGATTGCCGGCGTTGTCGCTAATGGCCGCCACCAATGTGTGGGCACCGGCTGCCAACGCCGGCGACTCGCAGGTGGCCGATGAAGGACCGACCGTGCACGCTGCAGAAATGTCGTCTACTTCCAGACTGAACGAGTTCGTGTCGATGCCGGACTCATCATCCGAATACTCAACGACAATCTGGAATGACGAATCGCCAAGAACTTGTGAGGTGCTGGGGACAGCAAATGTGATAATGGGGAGAACCTGATCTGACCCTTCGCCCCCGCCTTCTCCTTCACCCTCACCTTCACCCTCACCTTCACCCTCGCCTTCACCCTCGCCAGCGATTATTTCGCCCTCGCCTTCACCGGATGGCTGGCCGCCGCCGGGACAGCCTGCATTGAGTATAATTAAGCAAAGCAAGGCGAGAAAGAGGAAAGGAAGGCGAGTTCTGCCATATCCAAGAATCATTGTTTGCTCGATGCCTCCATGTGTTGGATCATTGGACGGTTCTTTCGAGCAACGAAATTCGATTCTGGGATTTCGCTTTCTTGAACGGACAATTCAACATGGCCGTTAAATAAGAGATCTTCAAAGTAGGATTGATTTTCTAGGAGTTTCATGCATTTGGGACGAACTCATAGCCGAAACGAATTTGGCTACCGGAGCAGTTTTCCCTGGAGAATACCCTTCCAAAGAGAATCCATAAGATAGATTCGCCACCCCAATCACTCCGTGCTCCCGAAGGGGATTAGTTGCGATTTACAAACTTTATAACAGGAAAATATAAGTTTGTCAATACTCTTGATCGCCTGTGGCGTGTGTCTCATGTTCAGGATGGGAATTGGGTATACAGATTTATCCGGAACCAGGGAAATCCGATCATCAGAACTTCCCTGGCTCGGCCATGCCCCGGGATTGTTTCCTGGAGGGGAATAGCAAGGAGGAGAGACGATGGAAATTGTCAGGGTCTATGTTGACACGAAGCCATCGTTCATGGCCTTTCCTCAATGCTTCAATCGGACTGGGAAAAGTTTCCCTTCAGGCTCCAAAGCCGACGGACTTCCATTCCCCGAAAAAAGCAGTTCAGAACTACATACAAATCTTCATACAATTGCCTGCACATTCGGTGCTATTCCTTGATACCCAGAGTCCAACATCTACCACTCCAGCGTCTACCCAAATGTCCAAATTCCGTCAAATGCCGTTATTGAGCCTTCAGAACTTGCTGTTTCAACAGCACTTGTGATCAAAGGGTACATTTCACAATGAAATATGCCCTTTTCCGTAACGATTTGGAATTCAATGGGTTCCGAGGGGAGAAAAAGGGCATTTGACGGATCTTGGACAATGGGCCTCCGGGAAGTGGGGAGTAGGAAGGCAAAGAATCATATAAGAAGCATGGTTGCGGAGAGAGTATTGGAAAACCTACCGAAGGGTGATTTTTTGTTTCGGAGACGCCGTCCGTCTCGGCTGGTTGCTGGCGTCTCTTTCCAGCCCAATTGCGAAATCTCTTCTGTTGACAGACAAGCAGAAATTTAAGAAAATGGTGCAGATTCATACTACTTTAATTCCATTGAGCTCTCATGCTCGATTTATGGCCCACTTGCTTTCCGCATTGGAGGATAGGGCTATGGTACTGCGCAGCCAAAGCAACCTTCTCGTGCGGGTTAATTCTGCTGCGCTTTTTCTGTTGGGGGGGAGGTTACCGGCGGGTCCATATGGGAAATGTCGGTTTAAACAGTCACTTATATATCTAAGCCAAAGGTGGGAGGAATATCATGTCTAAAATGTCAAGGCGAACGTTTTTGGGTTCCAGTGCTGCAGCGGCCGGCGCATGCACAATAGGAAATATTTCGGGTTGTAGTGCACTTACACCGGATTCACCAGTTTCAAAGAAGGCACGTTACCACCCATTGGATGGTATAGAACGTGAAAATATAAAAATCACCGATGTCAAAGTGACCTTGCTGTCGTCCGAACTCCCGCAGGACAAGTGGTGGGGCTATGGCACAGTTGAATGTTGGAAAAGAGATTGTGCAGTGATCGAGGTTTTTACTGATCAGGGAATTGTAGGATTAGGCGGTACACGTCCGGGTAACGTCCAGATGCAAAAAACGTTCATAGAAGAGAGGATAAAACCTGCCATCCTCGGAAAGAATCCTTTTGATGTTGAATATTTGACATGCGGAGTTACTGGTGGTGTAACGGTTGCCTGGTCCGGAGTTGGTAACGCCCTCTGGGATATTATCGGTAAGGCAAAGAACATGCCTGTTTACAAATTGTTAACAGTGAACAATGAACCGGAAACCCACCTCCGCATGTACGCCAGCGCAGGCTTGAGTTACAAATGGTACGACCGTCCGGAAGCCCTCATCGATGAAGCGGTCCGCCTCAAAGAAGAAGGCTTTACCGGATTCAAATGGCGGGGAGGTACTTCCTGGGAATATAGTAACGTCACGATTAAAGATAATATGAAGTTGTTCGAAAAACTGCGTGCAGCAGTCGGACCTGATTTTACCCTGTTATGTCAGTCGACAGCGGGAGCAACACTGGAAGAGTTTATCGAAATACAATGTCCGCTTATGGAAGAATTGAAATTCTACTGGATTGAGGAACCATTTAGCCATAGCCGTGAAGGAGGTATTGAAAGGTTTATAAGAATCAATGAAGCACTGCCAACGGTCAATCTCGTCGGTGGTGAAAGTAGGCAAGACAGATATAGATTACTGGAGTGGATTAACCGTAATGCATACGACATTGTTCAGTGTTCCGTCAACGGTGCCGGCATAACCGAAGCCTGGCATATTGCACGCAGTGCGCATATCCAGGGAAAGCTCTATACTCCGGAATGCTGGCACGGCGGCCTGTCTATAATGGCAACTGCACACTTTGTGGCGGGAATTCCGAACAGATTGGTTGGTGTGCCTGCAATGGAAATTAACCAGACATACGATCTGCTCAGAACAGAGATTTTTAAAGACCCTCTTGTTGTGGTTGATGGTTATATAGATGTGCCTGACAAACCAGGTTTCGGGATGGAATTAGCTCCTGACCTGGAAAAGAAATTCCCGTTCATTCCGGGCTCCCATATGCGGAGAAATCCGGAAATGATCTAAGGCACTTACCTGATAAAGGAGGTTCCCATGTCGCCATCCACCAAACCGAAAATTACAAGGCGTGGTTTTTTAGAAGGTGCAACTGCAATATCTGCAGGAATATCATTTGTAGCTGGCATCAAACAAGTCTGGGCTGCTCCCAAAGAAAATGTAAGCAATTGGTTCAGAGATATATACCGCTTACTCCATATCGATGGAGGCGTCGTGGGGCAAAAAGATTTCGAAAAGAGCTTCGATGCGGAAGCGACTGCAGAGAGATTTAAAGAGATAGGGGCGCAGATGGTCAGCTATCAGGCGAAGAGCAGGTACTCCTATTATCCCTCGAAGATAGGTACTCCGGATCCGACTATTGACAGGGACTGCTTTGGGGAATTAACGAGGGCGCTTAAGAAAAGGGGAATAAAGTCCATCGCATACTTCCATATTTCCAGAGAACGAAAGTTCCATAAGTTGCATCCTGATTGGGTCATCAATACAGATCCGAGTGTTACGGTAGCAAGAGATGCAGATACAAGTGAAATGGGCACTATGTGTCTCAATTCGCCTTATCTCGAGGAGGTTGTAATTCCCCAGATGAAAGAAATCGTAGATCTATATGACGTGGACGGTTTCTTTATTGATATAGTTCTGCAACCGTATCTTTGGGATAATTGTTATTGTAAATATTGCCGTGAACTTTTTGCCATGGAGGTGGGTGGTGAAATACCCCTGGATGATAACGATCCCAGAGCGTTTGCCTACCGCAAGTGGTCGAATATGCATTTTGAAGCAGTAATGGAAAAGTACTACCGTGCCCTTTCTGAGATCAAACCGGAAATCACGTTTCTTAACAATCACTGCTGGATAAATCGTTATCCTGTCACACCCCCATCTTATGTTATGCATATAACCTGGGATACTGCGACTCCCGATTATGGTTTGTACTCGTGGAATTTTTCCTTTCAGGCGCGCTATCTTGCAACATTGAATGATGTGCTTCCGGATATCACTTGGAGTTGTATGAATGTAAGCAGCCAGGGATGGGGAGATTATGAACTCCGTGAAACTGAAGCTTTCCTGCAGGAATGTGCAATCATGCTTGCCGGCTGCGGGAGAACCTATCCATCTTATAATCCCTATCCGACCGGCAATCCTGCTCCGGCGCTCATGGAGGCTTTCGGTGAGGTCAACAAGCGGACTATTGCGCTTGAACCTTTTGTCAAAAACTGCAAACCGGTCAAGGATGTGGTAATCCTTCATTCAGCGGATTCTGTATGGTCCAGGGCGCCTATGAAACCGCATGTCAGCTGGGTGCCCAGCACCGCATATCACCCGGTAGCTGGAGCCCATAAGGCTATGATTGAGGGTCACGTTCAGATAGCACTCGCCAACAGTGAAGTCTTTTTGAAAACCATCAATGAATACAACGCCATCGTTCTCCCCACTCAACGTATACTGAGTGAGCAGGAGTGCGTTGCAATAAGACGTTTCGTACGTAACGGCGGTGCACTCCTGGTAACCGGTGAAACGGGTATGAGGGATACCGACAATAAACCTCTGAGTGACTTTTCTATTGCCGATGTGCTCGGAGTAAAGTA
>SDBV01008274.1_pt1 | contig 14074 bp, 12 predicted proteins | sample 2277081 | NCBI WGS metagenome assembly SDBV01 (sample SAMN10402039, study PRJNA504765) | marine sediment metagenome | isolation source: marine sediment core GS10_PC15, 223 cmbsf | place: Arctic Ocean: Southern Knipovich Ridge | collected 2010
TGTTTTCCCATCCGGCGAAAACGATGGCGCGAAGCTTCTTCAGTTCGGCTTCCAAGCTCTCAATAATCGCGTCGCACCGTTCGTCCATCGTGTCCACATTGGTGCTCTCGCAGGCCGGGCACTGACGATGCTTAAACGGCCCGCGCCATTCATGGCAGCACCCGTTGCAAAATAGGTGCGACAGCGCCGCCTGCTCATAGTCGAAACGAAGCTGTTCGATTCCGTCTCGGGCTTCCATCAGCACGCCTACGCCAATCACAACAGTTATGCGCGATATCTCTTCGCTTCCGCTCCCGTCCAGAATACGAGTGGTCTCCTCGCCTTCCAGGCCTGAGATCGTCAATGTTCGCCGCCTCTGGACGCTGGCTTCCCAGAACTCGCGGCTCACTTCGCCGCTGGCCTCGCTGACGATCGTGATCGAGGCGGTGGTGAGCTCGTCGTAGCCACCGGGCTGCTCGTTCCCATCAGCGTCGTAATAGGTGACGGTGATGGCGTGGTCGAGTCCCGGTCCTCCGGGACGGAACGCGCCCGGATCGCCGAGGTGCTCGAGGTCGTCCAGCGCTCCATCCGCGGCCACGAAGGCCACGTCGTCGTTCAGAGTGGTGAACAGCCCCTCCGGGGTGTTGACGTCATCGTTACAGGCCGCAACCAAAAGGACGGTCAGTGCGGCCAGCGCGGGTGTTTTCAGGCTTTTCATGGGCGTCTTCTCTCCCTTCCAGGATGAGTTCGCGCGGGGGTGGTCTGCGCTTGCGTTGTCTCTGACCTGGAAAACAGCCAGTGGCTGTAAAGCGTTAGTCCGGGCTTCTCCGCGGGCAGGCAGGTCACACAGGGTCGACCGGCTTGTAATCCGCCGACTCAGCCGGTAAAATCCCAGCGCCGCACGTTCCCCCGGGATCGAGGAGGTAATCGATGGCCGCACCGTCACCAGGCCAGCTCTGGACCACCGTCCGTAACGCGCGGCTAATACAGGTCCTCGTGGTCTATTTGGGCGCGTCGTTCGTGGTGCTGGAGGCCATCGACGTCCTCACGGAGCAGCTGGGCCTCCCCGATTGGGTCTTCCCCGGCGCCATCATCCTGTTGCTGATTGGCCTTCCCATCATCACGGCCACGGCGCTCGTCCAGGGGATACAGGCGACAGCGCCTGAGTCGAGCAGCGGCGGGGCGCCTTCCGCTGAGGCGGCCGCGGGCGACGGCGCGCCGCCCACGGTGACAGCGAGCGAAGTGGCCGCGGTAGCGAAGCACTGGCTCACCTGGAAGAAGGTGATTCTGGGTGGCGTGCTGGCGTTCGCGCTGCTCGGCGTGGCGGTCACAGCGTACACGGCGATGCGCGTCCTGGGCATCGGCCCCGTGGGCTCGCTCGTAGCTGCCGGCGCGCTGGAACGTGGCGAGCGGATCATCCTCGCCGACTTCGAAAACCTCACCGGCGACTCACTGCTCGCCGATGTGGTGACGGAGTCTTTCCGCATCGATATCTCACAATCTCCGGTGATAACGATCGCCGAGCCCGCTTTCGTGACCCGCGTGCTGGGCAGGATGGACAAAGAGCCGGGCACGGCCCTGGACGAGACCGTGGCGCGCGAGGTGGCCGTGCGCGCGGGCCTCAAGGCGGTGATCGCCGGGGAGGTTGCGTCGCTCGGGGCGCGCTACGTCGTTTCGGCGCGGCTCATCTCTGCGGAGTCCGGCGAAGAGCTAGCGAGCTTTCAGGAGACGGCCGATGGCGTCGAGGAGCTGATCGAGGCGATCGAGCGCCTCTCGCGGAAGATGCGCGAGCGCATCGGTGAGTCGTTGAAGACGATCCGGGCGAACAGGCCGCTCGAGGAAGTCACGACCTCGTCGCTGGAGGCGCTGCGCAAATATTCCCAAGCGCTGCGCGCCGTCCAGGCCCACGAAATCATCCGGACCATAGAGCTGCTGCAAGAGGCGGTCACGCTCGACACGGCGTTCGCCATGGCCTGGAGAAAGCTCGGCGTCATGGCGTTCATGTCTCCAGCGTTGCAGAGGGAGGCACTCACGAAGGCATACGAGCACAGGGATCGGCTGACGGACCGCGAGCGCTACATGACGCTCGGCACCTACCACGAGCTGGTGACCGGCGAGCATCAGAAAGCGATCGCCGCCTATGAGACGCTACTGCAGAGCTACCCGAACGAGCCGTGGGCGATCGGCAACCTGGCGCTCATCTACGCGGGGCAGCGGGAATACGCGCGCGCCGAGGAGCTCTACACCCGGATTCTGGAGACGGATTCGACGTTTGACGCGTTCTACTGGACTAACCCGATCGTCATGCAGGTTGCCCAGGGGAAGGCCGAGCAGGCCGAGGCTTCGTTTGCCGCGGTGAGAGAAAGATTCCCGAACGAGCCGATGGTGAGATTGAGGTGGGTAACGTATCTCGCGGGTACGCGCGGAGACCATGAGGGCGCCGAAGCCGAGCTTAGAAGCGTTCGCCAAATGCAGCTTCCTCCATTCCCGCGCATGCTGGCCGAGTTCTATCTGGGCACCGTCAACCTGGTTCGCGGGCGCCTGGCCGAGGCCGAGCGCGTATTCCGAGGTGGCAGTTCGATGGCGGAGCGATTCGGGCAGGCACTAGAGGCGTTCTACTTCGCCTTCGGCAGCGCGACGATCGATGTGGCCTTCAGAGCGGATACGACGGCGGGCGCGCTCGAGTTCGAACGGGCGTTGGAGCGTTTCCCGCTGGAAGCCACGCCTCCCCCGGACCGCCCCTATGCGGAAATTGCTTCCTGGTACGCTGGTCTGGGGCAGGTCGAGCGGGCCCAATCGATGCTCGCCGAATACGAAGCCCTGGTCCCAGCGGACCAACGCACCCGCGCCCGGGAGTTCGAATGGCGGATGGCGCTCGGCGACATCGCTTTGGCTGAGCGCCGTTACGACGACGCTATCGCCGAATACCGCCGCGCAGACGAGGCCAACGCCTACTGCCCGGTCTGCGGACTTCCCTACCTCGCCCGGGCCTTTGACCAGGCGGAGCGACCCGACTCGGCGATCGCCGTCTACGAGCGCTATATCACCACGCCGTGGTTCGGTATGGACAAGATGTTCTCCGACGTTGACCTGCCGCGCATCTACGAGCGTCTGGGTGAGCTCTACGAGCAGCGCGGAAGCGCCGAGAGGGCGATCTACTACTACGGGCGGTTCGTCGAGCTCTGGGAGACAGCCGACCCGGAGCTCGAGCCACGGGTCGCGGCGGCGCGTCGTGCGATCGAGGCCCTTTCACCCGACCGCTGAGAGATCCGGACACTAGCGATGATCAAGCTGGACTGTTCTCTAGTTCCGCTGGCAGTCTTACTGGAAGTGGGAGGCGTTCTACGACTCGGGAGATGAAACCTTCGTCGACGTCGTCGATGTGGATGTGGCGGAGTTGGGCAACTGGATCGGCCTCGACCCGGTGAACAACGCGACCGCGATCATCTATATAGAGATCAAGAACTCAGCTACGATCGCCAGCCCCGCGATTACGGACCCATCAGGTGACGGCACTTATTGGCCGGTTCTGAAATTCGTCAACGCCGGTCAGCTGCCCGGTCCGCTCACGATGGGTAGCGAATACCCGTTCTACACTCAGGGCAACTTCAATACGGGGATATGGCAGCCCGCGTCGATCTTCGGCGACCGGCTCACCGTGCTCTCGAACCAATGGGTTGACGGAGTGGTCATGGCTCCCGTGACCAATAAGAACGACGCTCCCGATGCCACCGCCAATACTTTCCTCAACGTCGCCCTCATCACCGGCGAAGGTGAGGGTCACGTGGGATGCTTCCATGAAGAGATGGATTGCGTACCCGATACCGTCGACCCTGCTTGGATCGTCAAACGCCTGGAGGACTGGAAGAACTGCCCGGCCGAGAATAATGACACCTGCCTCTGCGAGCTCAACGGCTCCTTCATCTCGGCCTGGGCGCCGCAGATCGCCAAAGATCATGACGTCCCCGGGTCCTACAAGTATTCGAGAGTCTGCGCCCTGCGCCGGAATTTCGATACGCGCTTTCTCGATCCGACTAACTTGCCACCCGGGACGCCGGTGGTCGGCAACGTTCTCCGCGCTGCATTCAGAGAAGCCTACTAGTCAGTCCACGCCCGCGCCCTCGCTATGTCCGCGTCCGCGCCCGCGTCCGCGATTCCAACAGAGCCTGACCATTGTACAACCCACAAAGGCAGCTTATCCTATCCGGCCGTCTGATGCTGCGAAAGGAGAACGCGCGATGGAACGCCTTTGGGTGATCGCCGGGATTACTGCCGTCTTGCTGGCCGCAGGATCGAGTCAGGGAGTGGCGCAGGAGGATCAGGCCGACCAGAAACTGGCCCAGATCTTCGAGGACTATTTCCAGGCCAACCTGGAGCTCAACCCGCTGTCCGCGACGTTCGTTGGCGACCATCGCTTCGATGACCGCCTGGCGAACAATATCGGTCCCGAGTATCGGGAGCAGAGCGAGGCGCTGGAACGGGAGTACCTGGCGCGGATCGAGGCCATCGACGTTTCGCTGCTGGAGGGTCAGGACCTCCTCTCTTACCGCATGTTCTTGCGCGTCCGCGAGAGCGCCATCGAGGGCTTCGCCTTCCCCGACTACCTGGTGCCCGTCAACCAGTTCTTTTCCTTCCCCAATTTTTTCGCGCAACTGGGCTCCGGCGCCTCCGCGCAACCTTTCAAAACGGTCGAAGACTATGAGAACTGGCTCGGCCGCGTCGACGGTTTCACGGTCTGGGTCGACCAGGCGATCACGAATATGCGTGAAGGCCTGGAGGTCGGCGTCACGCGTCCGAAAGTCATCATGGAGAAGGTGCTGCCTCAGTTGGCTGCTCACGTAGTCGAAGATCCCGAGGTTAGCCTCTTCTACAAGCCGATCCGCAACATGCCGGAGGAGATCCCGGCGGCGGAACGGGAGCGCCTGGAGGCTGCCTATAGAGGCGCCATCTCCAACAAGATCGTACCGGCCTACCAAAGCCTGCACGACTTCATCCGCGATGAGTACATCCCCGGCGCGGTTACCGCGGTGGGCTTGAACGCCATCGCTAACGGTGATGAGTGGTACTCGTATCTGGTCAAGCGAACGACCACCACCGATCTGACTCCGGATGAGATTCATCAGATCGGCCTCGCCGAGGTGGCGCGCATCCACGAAGAGATGCGGGTAGTGATGGCTGAGGTCGGCTTCGAGGGAAGCCTGCAGGAGTTCTTCCAGTTCTTGAAGACTGATCCACGGTTTTACTTCAGCGAGCGGGAGCAACTTCTGGAGACCTACAGGGCGATGAAGCCGAAGGCCGCCGCTGCCGCGGATCGGCTGTTCTCTCTGAGGCCCAAGGCCGACTTCGAGGTGCGCGCCGTGGAGGCGTTCAGGGAACGGTCATCCTCCGGTGCGTCTTACCAACGCGCAGCGCCTGACGGCTCCCGGCCGGGAGTGTTTTACGTGAACACTTATGATCTGAGCGCGCGTCCGCGCTACGCCACCGAGTCGTTGTTTCTGCACGAGGCGATCCCCGGACATCACTTCCAGATTGGAATTCAGCAAGAGCTGGAGCAGCTGCCGCGCTTCCGCCGCTTCGGCGGTTACACCGCGTTCACGGAAGGGTGGGCGCTATACGCGGAGTCGCTGGGCAAAGAGCTCGGCATGTACACCGATCCCTATATGTACTACGGGAAACTGCAAGCGGAGCTCTGGCGCGCCATCCGCCTGGTCACCGATACCGGCCTGCATCATAAAGGTTGGACACGCCAGCAGACCCTGGACTATATGTTCGCCAATTCCGCCGTCGCCGAGACGCGGGCCGTCTCGGAGGCCGAGCGTTTCATCGCCATCCCCAGCCAGGCCCTGGCCTACAAGATCGGCCAGCTGAAGATTCAGGAGCTGCGGGATCGAGCCGAGGCGGCACTGGGCGATGACTTCGACATCAAGGAGTTCCACGCCCAGGTTATCGGGCTGGGCGCTCTGCCGCTGGATCTGCTGGAGGCCAACGTCGATGCTTGGATCGCACAGCGGGGTTGAAGCTGAAATCCCAGGCTCGTTTCCAGGGCTCCTAACTCGTAGCCGGCGCTGGGCTAGCCTGAGTGGTTACACCAGCTCCCCAACGCGACTCCGCAGGGCCGGAAGCACGTCTTCCTCGAACCAAGCGTTCTTTCGTACCCAGATCCGGTTGCGAGGACTGGGGTGGGGGAGCGGCAGGACACGAGGCCAGTGCCTGCGCCAGTCGCGAACGATCTCGGTCACGCCTCTTGCACCGGCGCCCAGGTGCCACTTCTGAGCGTGATGACCGATCACCAGCGTCAGCTCGAGCGAGCCGAGGTGTCGGAGAAGCGCCTCCCGCCAGGCTGGAGCGCACTCCGGCCGGGGCGGTAAATCCCCCGAGCGGCCGGTTCCCGGGTAGCAGAACCCCATCGGCAAGATGGCTACGAACGCGGGATCGTAGAACAGCTCGCGACCGATCCCCATCCAGTCGCGCAATCGATCGCCGCTCGGATCGTCGAAAGGCACTCCCGTTTCGTGGACGCGGCGACCCGGTGCCTGACCGGCGATCAGGATCCGGGCCCGGGCGTCCAGCTGAACGACGGGCCGGGGTCCGTGCGGGAGGTGTGCAGCGCAGATCATACACGCCCTCACCTCCTCAAGGAGTGTGGGCAGCGTCTTGCGCGAGCGCTCGGTCATCAGTGCACCACCAGGTCCCACATGTTCCCGGTGGAGAGGAAAGAACTCTCGAACTCTCTGACAAAGTTTCGGCGAAGACGGCTCTCGCTCGCGCGCCACGACACCCTGTTACCAGTCCTCAGTTCCCGGCTCACCCTTGAAGGGGCCGACTAGCTCGTCCGTCACCCAGCCTCCGTAGAAACCGCCGGGCTGCGGGCGGACGCGCTCGCCATTTACAGCGCAATCGAGGCGAGCGGGATAGAACGAGAAGTAGTCGGTTAGCGATTCGTAGCCGTCGAACGGCTCGGGGTAAGACCAGGCCACATCTTCTAGAAACGTCTCACCCAGGCGGAGCGACCAGTAGACCGCGTGGCCGTGGCCGGTCTCTTCCAGGAGATCTTCGGCCGCGACATGACCGATAGCCCGATGAGATGCGAAGGGTGCGGCCGCGAGGGCGCGATGGGTACACTCTATCTTTTCAATCGGGCACCCGGCGCGGTGTTGCGCTGTCCGCGTTGCGAGGCCGTGATGTTACGGGTCGTGGACACGTCTGAAGCCATATACCTGGACGCGCGTGGCGTCACTTGTCTGCGGCTGGATCGAGTGACGTAGGGGTCGAGTGATTTGACGCCCGACCATTGACTACTGATGGCGACAGTCGCATTGTAGGCATCTTCGTAGAACGGGACGTGGCTGATTGGCCGTGTGGAGTTTAGCCCCAACTCCTGAAGGTCTCCGCCGTGGCGCCGAAACAAAAAAAAGGCACTCCGTTGTGTCTGTGCCGAGGTGGCGCTGAGCTTCGCAAGAGACCGAGAAATGCGATCAGCGTCGCGGCACTCTGCCTACTGATGATCCTCGGCGTACCCTCTACCGCTGAGCCCCAAGAACCGCAAGAGGATTCGGTCACCGTCATCGAGCGGGGAACGCCTGGTCTCGATGGCTGGGACGTGGCGGAGTTTCCGTTCAAGGTGATCCTTTTCCCTCTCTATCTGGTGTCGTTGGGACTCGAATGGCTGGGTGGGGCGGCGTACGACGGTTACCCGCGTTTCGTCCATTACAACAGCAAGCTCAACAAGCGGGGCGTATACCCCACGATGGCGGCGCAAGGGGACTACTCGGGAACGGGGGCCGCAGTGACGCTTGGGGTGCCCCCCGGCCGGGGCCCGTTCTGGGGATTTGTCCGCGGCGGCGCCACGTTCAAGTCGTACTGGCTGGTTCAAGGGCGGCTCGGCTACGGCGGAGTGTTTGGATGGGAAGAACCGGATATGCCAATCGGCATTAGCGTCTTTGGATCACGCCGGCACCGCCCGCAGGATGAGTTTTACGGGATCGGCAATGACAGTGACGAGGATGATCGCTCCGACTACGAGTTGGACATTTACGAGCTGACTGGAGATTTCGCAGTCTTCGGTTCGAGGAACGTGGAGTTCGTGCTGACTGGTGGATATGAGAAGACGGAGTCAGCAGAGGGCAAGAATGACCGCTTGCCCAGCGTCGACAGTATTTTCGGGCCCGTAGAGATCCCTGGCTTCGGTGAGGAACAGGAATACCTGCCGATCGGCGTGACAGGCAACGTGCGAGTGGGCCGTCGTCGTGCTCTGGAGCGTGGCGGGTATTGGGTGACCTTGGGCTATCGCTGGAACCATAGCCAAACCGATGGTGTCCCTGATTTCGGCAAGCTGACCGCCGGCGCCGGGATCGACATCCCGTTCGATCATGGAATACGAAGCCTGAACCTGGCGATCTCGTATGAATCTCTCCGTCCCAGGGACGACGGCGAGGTCGCCTTCTACTACCTGCCTGCTCTCGGGGGCCCGAGAACCCTGCCGGCTTACCGGGCGCGGCGTTTCCGCGACCGCGACGCGCTGTTAGGTCAGGCTGAGTACCGCTATCGCCTCTGGGATGACCCGGCGGGGAGGATGGGAATAGACGCAATGATTTTTGCATACGGCGGGATGGTTGCGCGAAGCATGAGCGACGAGTTCGGCTTCGACGATTTGCATCCGGACGTCGGCGTGGCGCTGAGCGTGCTCAGTCCCGAGCGTCCGATCGCCTTTCTATCGGTCTCCGGCGGAGATGAGGGCGTGCGGGTTCAGTTCACATTCAGACTCGGCTTGTGATGAGGTTACGATTCCAGCACCCCGTGGTCTTACTCGCCATTTGCGCGGTCGGGCTGACCTCTTGCGGGCGGTCCGCCCTGGTGGTGAAGGAGGGGATGAGTTCAGGCCCAGAGGCCAGGTCACTCGATGAGATCCCGGCCGAACGTCATCCCGGTCTGGGCGAGGACTTTGTCAAGCACACGATACGTAGGCCGCTCGGCTACGTGTTCATCCCGCCCAAGGCGTTTCGCGACTGGTTCGGTGGCAAAGTCGAGGCCTATAACCCGACCGCTGACGATGATGTGGCGGATTCGAACTGGTTCACACACCGGAACGGGCGGACGCGTATGACGCCAGAGGAAGTGGCTCGCGGGCCCATCGATGGAACGGAGCCCGACACTAGCGGCGTCTGGACGGTCATCGGAGCGAAGGTTGGGGGTATCACTCCGGGCTTCAGGATCCGAGACGCCGCGGGCGTCGAGTACCTCCTCAAGTTCGACCCGCCCGCGAATCCCGGCTTAATGACGGCTGCCGAGGCGATAGCCCAGCGTCTATTCCACGCGGCCGGATACAATACGCCCGCAACGTACGTTACCGTATTCGATCCCGCGAAGGTCCGAGCCGCAGAATCGCTGATGTTCGAGGACGAGTTTGGGCGTGATCAGTCGGCGACGAGCGCGGATCTGCAGGAGCTGCTGCACACTATGCCGCAGAGCCCGGACGGCCGCATGCGAGCGGTAGCCAGCCAGCTGTTGCAAGGAGGGCTCGGCCCGTTCTCGTACGAGGGCAGGCGGAAAGACGATCCCGCCGACACCATCCCACACCAGCACCGGCGTGAGCTCCGAGGGATGTACGTGATGGTCGCGTGGCTCAACCACCACGACACGAAACAGCAGAACTCGCTGGACATCTTGGTCGAGGAAGACGGTCGCCGCTTCGTTAAGCACTACCTGATCGACTTCGGCTCGAGCCTAGGGAGTTCGACCATCAAGCCGAGTGGTCCCCGCGACGGGGTCGAGTACGACGTTGACCTCGGCGATATCGGCTCCCGTCTAATCACCGCGGGAATTTATACCTCCGGTTGGGAACGCTACGATTACGATGGGCCTAAGTATCCTTCGATCGGCTTCTACTCAGCGGATCTCTTCAAGCCCGCCAGTTATAGGGCGAGTTACCCGAACCCTGCCTTTAAGAACCGCACGGTGCGAGACGGCTACTGGGGCGCGAAGCTTGTGGCCAGCTTTGACGAGGAGCAGATTCGCGCCGCGGTAGCGACAGGTAAGCTCAGCAACCCGGAGGCAGAGGAAGTCTTGGTTCAGGCGATCCTGGCCCGTCGAGACCTCACTGTCCGCTACTGGTTTCTGCGCGTGACTCCGATCGAGGAGCTGGCGATCACTGGACCCGACCCGGCGGTCCTCGCCTTCCGGGACCTGGCGGTGGCCGAGGGGATCGTACCAGCCGCAGGACGGAGGTACGAAATGCGCTTCGAGTTCCCCGCGGCTGGACTTCGGATTAAAGAGGTGTGGGAGCCGAGGCTCTCCGACAACGGTCAGGGCGAACTGGTGCTCCCCGTGCCGACCGAAGCCTACGGAAACCGAATCGTCGCCTCCGAGTTCTGGGAGAGCCTGCGCAGCCGGCCGCTGAAGAAACGTCTGGCCAAGCTGGAGCTCAGGGCGATCGCCGGGCCGGGGCAGCCGCGCCCCCGCTCGGTTCGCGTCTACCTGCTTCCCGATCGGGAGCGAGGCTACCGGGTCGTCGGACGAGCCTACTAAGAATCTGCAGCTTCAGAACGAGAACTCCTCGTATAGCCGTGCAACGAAGGGACCGGCGAGTAGCCTCGATGTCGTCACGGGTCTCCAACAAGCGCCGGCCGTTGATAGTTGCCCTGTGGCGAATAGCGCCGGTTCCGCGGCGCAAGGCCCGGTGGTTACCGCCGACACTGTGCGGCGCAGGGAACCAACACATCATTCCGCACATTTATCGATAATTGAAGGTACACGCCTTGTGACGGCGGCCGGAAAGGCTTGACGAGCCGCTCGTCATCCAACGCACGGTGACACCTAACGCCGTCTTTCTCGGGCAGTAGGACGTGTGTGGGTGCTGTTGCGTAGCCTAACCGGGGCCAGTTCTAGCGATGGCATGCCTGCATGCTTGGCCGCGCGGCTGTAACGGTCTACCGGCCCCAACTGACTGAGAGTTCGCTCTTGGACGGAGCAAACTATGGACTGGATAGGACAATTCGGCGTCTACGCGCTTTTCGCCGCAGGCTTGTTGGAGTTTCTGGGCATCCCTTTCCCGGGCTCGGTCCTGCTGCTGAGCGGCGGTGCGCTCGCCGGCGCGGGGATGTTCTCGCTTCCGCTCGCCTGGCTAGCGGCCGTCGCCGGCGCCACGCTCGCCGATCAAATATGGTACCACCTCGCTCGAGCCCAAGGGGAGAAACTGCTTGTTACCGCCTGCCGGATCTCTATGGACCCGCAGGCTTGCGTCTGTCAGGCAAAGAGGCTTCTGGACCGTTTCGGCCCACGAGCGCTGTTAGTAGCGAAGCTGGTTCCAGGTGTAAGCAACCTGGCGACGCCGGTCGCCGCCGTCTCGGGTGTGCCGCCCCGGATCTTTGCGGTCTACAGTGCGATGGGCGCCGCGATCTGGGCGACGGTCTGGCTCACGCTCGGCGCACTATTTAGTTCGACCCTCTTACCGTTGATGGAAGAAGTGTTCACCTGGGCGCCTAGAGCGGTAGGCGTTCTGTTGGCCGTCGGTCTGCTACTGCTGTCCGTCAAAGCGGCTGGTGGCTGGTGGGCCGTGCGCACATTGAGTGATCGATCGAACCCTGATGCAGCTCCACTGGACGTGGGAGCAGGAGGTCGTCATGTCGTCATCCACACCGGTCGCGACGAGCGAGTTGATGTTTCAGCCCGTTCAGGTTGGACGCTATAAGCCGGCCCACCGAATTGTGATGGCGCCGCTGACCCGCTCGCGCACTCGGCAGCCGGGCAACATTCCATCCTCCCTCAATGCCTGCTATTACGCCCAACGTGCTTCTGCCGCTCTGATCGTTTCCGAGGCCACGCAGGTCTCCCAGCAGGGCCAAGGCTACGCCTGGACACCGGGCATCGACACCCCCGAGCAGGTCGCGGGATGGCGGTTGGTTACGGAGGCGGTACACAAAGCCGGCGGCCGGATCTTCTTACAGCTCTGGCACGTTGGGCGGATTTCTCACCCTTCGTTGCAGCCCGACGGTATGCCTCCGGTGGCGCCATCCCCGATCGCGCCTTCCGGAGAGGCGTTCATCGAGAACGAAGACGGCGAAGCTGCGTTCGCGCCCTTTGTGACGCCGCGCGCCCTACAGCTTGAGGAGATGCCGTACCTCGTCCAGCAGTTCGTGCGCGGGGCGAAAAACGCCCTTGCCGCCGGTTTCGACGGCGTGGAGATCCACGCGGCGAACGGGTACCTCCTCGACCAGTTCCTCCAGACAGCGAGTAACCGCCGTACCGACGAATATGGAGGCTCGGTGGAGAACCGCGGGAAGCTCCTGCTGCAGGTCATCGAAGCCGTGAGCGAAGTCTGGGATTCAGACCGCGTCGGCGTCCGCCTCTCACCACTCGGCGCCTTTAACGACATGGCCGACGATGATCCGGAAGCCACGTTTGGCTACGTCGTCGAGAGGCTCAACGACTATGACCTCGCCTATCTCCACGTTGTCAGGCCGCGCATTCCCGAAGTTGAAAACGGATCCTGGGACGATCCTGAAGCGCAATCGATGATGCAATTGATCCGCGACAAATACGAAGGCACGCTGATCGTAGCCGGCGGGTTTAATCTTGACGAGGCCGAGGAATGGGTAGGAGACGGCAGGGCGGATTTGATTGCATTTGGGCGGAAGTTTCTCGCGAATCCTGACCTACCACAGCGGTTCCGACTCGGTGCCGACCTGAACGCCGACGACACGACGACCTACTATGGCGGTAGTGCGAAAGGTTACACTGACTACCCGTCGCTCGAACAAGAGCGCGGCGAGGTGCCCATGCCTTGCGTCGACGAACGGTGGCGTTGACGCTTCACGACGCGCTCTTCGCTCAGCCTCGCGGGAGGACCCTACCGTTTCAGCTATCACTGGGTCGATGCCTGCACGTTTCGTGCGGTCGGTTCAAAGGAGCCTTCAACCCTCTCGAACTTCACTGCGGTGCCCGGCCTGATTGTGCGATAGCCCTCGCCAGGGATCGCGGTGAAGTTGAAGAACACGTCCTCGCCGCCGCTGTTCTTCGCGCCGATGACTCCGTTACCCGTCGTACGATCGAACCACCTGACGACTCTCTCGGCCACCGACAACCCACTTTCCCCGAGAGGAGGTGAACCATCGATCCATGTCTGCTCAGAAGTGAATCGGACGTCTTGCGTCGAGTCCAGCCGCGGCTCTAGTCTGAGGCGTCTATATAGAGATGGAATTGAGGCTTGTCCAAACAGGGAGTCGGTACTGTATGGCTCGGATGCTGAAATCGCTAGTAGTTTCGTTCGCTCTGCTGATCTGCGCCGCGGGTCCGCTCGCCGCCCAGGAGCCGACGCTGAAGACGGGAGACCTGGTTCGGGTCTTCACCTTCGATCTCGACAAGTGCTGGCCCTGCCAGGGTAACGTGCGTTCTCTCAAAGATTCGACGCTGACGATCCAGCGCGAGAACAGTCTCGACTTCGTACGCCTCAGTCTCGATGAGCTGGAGCGTGTCGAGCTCGCCGTGATCAAGTCGGGGGCGGGACGCTCGTGGCGGACGCCGGCTTTGCTCGGTAGCCTGTTGGGCGCCACGATCGGGTTGGCAACGTGCACTAACATCGAGAGCGGTGATTGCGCAAGGAGTACCTTCATCGGCCTCGGCGCCGGGGCGCTTCTAGGCGGCGGACTGGGGTTCGCGATCGGCGCTACTAAGAGCTACGAAGATTGGCAGATCGTTCCGCTCGAGAACCTGCGCGTCTCGTGGTTGCCGGGCGGCCATGGATTCGGCGTTTCTGCTTCGATCGCCTTCGATTGAGGACTGGCTCGCGTCGTCATTTTATCAAAAGAGATTATGTAGGATCTGTGTGAAGCCCGCCTGAAGGTCCGCGACCTGCGCTGGAGGTAGCCCGTAGGTCGCCAGCCACAGCAGTGCCGTGGATCCCTGCCCGCAATTCTCGACCGCCATGCGGAACAGGCCGTCGTTTAGATTCTCGACCGTGCCGGCGAATTCCAACCCGTCATCCAGAAGCCTGACGATGCCCTTGAGCGACAGTCCACTGGCGGTCTGTATCGAGTAACGATCTCCCTCCTTCAGTCCCTTCAGATCACCTTCCTGCAGGATGCCCGCGCGACTCGTCAGA
>SDBV01008275.1_pt1 | contig 14074 bp, 15 predicted proteins | sample 2277081 | NCBI WGS metagenome assembly SDBV01 (sample SAMN10402039, study PRJNA504765) | marine sediment metagenome | isolation source: marine sediment core GS10_PC15, 223 cmbsf | place: Arctic Ocean: Southern Knipovich Ridge | collected 2010
AAAACAGCATTAAAATTTTTATTATATATATTAAAATTTTTAAACTTATATTTTTCTAAATTTATTTAGCTCTATTACTATTTTTATTTACAATTAATTAGAATATTTATATAATAGTATCAAATTTATTAAACAATTTATAATAAAAGATTACTAATAAATAATAAAATAAGGAGATAAAAAATGTCAGGCAAAGTAATAGGAACAGTTAGATCTCTACAAAACTATTTTGTAGGAGCGAAAACAATAAGTACTAATGATGGTTCTGATCCTGCGCAAATGCTCGCAAAAGCCGCTTATGTTGAAGGATATGGATTGATGACCCTAACCGGAGAAATGGCTCGTGAAATATATCAGACTCCAGCTTTAATTAATGCCGTTGAATTGAGAATTGCTGGTGTGAGTCACAAAGCTCTTATTTTTGGTAAACAATTTCCTGCGTACAATGAGAGATACGAATATTACAGAGAGGCTCGCTCTAAAGACTCAACAGAACCTTCTGAATTAGAAGAGGCTTTAGAACAAACTTTAACAGAGGAACGATCATCTCTTTCAGATGCCAGCAAACAAGTTACTGAAATAACTGCTGAACTTAAATCTGTTAAAGAGCGGATTGGAAAAGCAGACAGCGAAATGTCAACACATAATAAAAACTTTTTAAATTTTGAGAGAAATCAAAGTAAATTGAAAAGTCTTAATCTTAGCAATTACGAAGAAGATATTCATTCAGCTTCAAAAAAAATGGTTGACTTGGGAGTTTTAATTATAAGTAGAAACGCTATTGATCCTAACGATGTAGAAACACTAACATTAATTGATAAATTTAATACTCTAAGAGCAAACTTAGTTAAAGCAAATGAATCATTTGAAAAACTACAACGAAATTATGATACATTTGATCCTCATTTCTGGCAGGGAAGTCATTATAGAAAAGTTAAGAATATGGGAGGACCATCAGTACCAGGTCTGAATTTTTATAAAAGATCCCATACATTTTTAAATACTGCTGCATCCGGTTTAGTGGGCGCTTATTTTGCTGATATTGCCTATAATGCGTATGGAAACGAGCAAAAAACACCAGAGCAACAAGCGAAAGAGACTCTTTTTGCTGCCGCTGCAGTTGCTACTCTAATAGGAGGCTCGATTGGCAGTACTCTTGGATATAAGGCAGATACAACACTTGCACCAAAAGGTGTTGCAAACCTAGCTAATAGTTTTGTGCCTGAAACAAGCGTCTCAACTCCTATAGTTAAATCTATAGCAGCAGCTGATATTGATGAAGCTAAAAGATTGAATAAAGAAATCGGCAAATTAAGAAGTGAAGTAAGAAAATATGATGTTACGATCAAAGAATTAAATAGCAAGATGATAGAACTTATTGATTTTGAAGATCCTATCGAAGCTCAGATTGCCGAAATTAAAGGTTGGTTAGGCTCTCGATTATTTGAGACAAAAATGAATAGGCTTGAAAGAAGCGATTTGGTTAAAGACATTCAAAGAGTTTTTGATGGTCTAAAAATACCTAATCCAAGAACAGAGCTTCGAGCAAATCCTGTGCGTTACTTGAACGCTTTTATCATGAAGGGTGGTTTCATTGATCGAGCAGATGACAAGTTTGATGCTGAAAAAACAGAAACAGTGGGTCTTAAAAAACAAGCTTTAAAAGATATTGACAAGCTCCGAGATGACCTTAAAGCTCTTACTCACTAAGATCTATATAACTTATATTTTAAAAGCCAGTATTAAAAATGCTGGCTTTTTTTATGCTCAAATTTAGTTAATATCTATAAAATTGAAAAAAAACACTTTTTAAAAAGTAGTTTTTTCGCTACCCTACTGATTTTAACCTTAAAAAGTGGGATAAATGAACATAAAAAGTGAAAGACTCAAAAAGCTAGAAATAGAACTAACTGATTTAGAAAAATGGTTAGATTTAGGATTGGTACCTAAAAAAGATATTGAAAAGCACAAAGAAGAGATCTGCTCTATCAAACAAAAAATTGAAGAAGAAAAAGAAAGACTACGTTTCATGAAAGAGACCGGTGATATGCAAGACTATGTAGCTCCAAAAAAATCCCCTATTAAGCAAGTCTATCCAGAACCTCAAACTATGCCAGATATGGATGTTGGAGCTGAAACAGATGCAGATTTAGAAGAGACTCAGACTTTTGAAGCAGATACAGAGCAAGAAGATGTGACAGAAGTTGCAACTATTGTAGAAGAAGAAGAGGAAGATCCTTTTTCTGATAGAAATCGTTGGAAAAGAGGAATTTTAGAAGATCCTGATGCCGATAACTGGTAAAAATCTATTAAGTTTATATTTTCATATACCATTTTGTAAAAAAAAATGTCCATATTGTCATTTTTATTCAATTTACCATACAAATAGAGATGAAAACGACTATCTTGAGGCTATTGAGCATCATTTAGATATTAATAAAAATATTTTAAAAAATAGCACTATTGGATCGATCTATTTTGGAGGAGGCACACCTTCTTTACTAGATATTAAAACTATTGAATCGATACTAAATAAAATCTCATATTCATCTGGTATAGAAATTACACTAGAGGCTAATCCTGATGATTTAAAAAATGGAAAAGAAAAAATTAAAGATCTAAAAAAAATAGGTATAAATAGAATTAGCTTAGGCGCTCAAACATTTGATGATAATCTTTTAAAAATTCTAGGAAGGGACCATAGTTCTAAAGAGGCAATCAAAGCCATTTTTAATATTCATGATAATGGGATTGAAAATATCTCGATAGATTTAATGTATGATATAATGGGGCAAGATCTTTCATCTTGGATGAAAACTTTAAGTGAAGTTAAAAAACTACCTATCCGGCATATATCTTTATATAACTTAACCTTTGAAGAAAAAACCCCATTTTATAAAAAAAGAGAAAAGTTATCTAAAGATTTACCGAGTGAAAAAGAATCTATTACTTTTTTGAACAGAGCAGTTATAGAGTTTGAAAAGCTTGGACTTAAAAGATATGAGATATCAGCCTTTGCCAAAAAAGGATTTGAATCTTTTCATAATCTTGGTTATTGGCAAGGGAGAGATTTTTTAGGATTTGGACCGTCTGCTTTTAGTTACTTTGAAAAAAGAAGATTTCAAAATATCTCAAACTTTAAAAAATATTGCTCTTCTTTTAAAAACAACGCCTCTTTTATAGGCTTTGAAGAAAAACTTAAAAGATCTGATAGTATTTTAGAGCTTTTAGCTATTAGCTTAAGAGTTGCATCTGGGGTTGATATTTTTGAGTTTGAGAAAAAAAATGGTAAAATCCCAATTACGACTTTAGATATTTTAAAAAAATCAGATTTCGTTGATTTTGATAAAAATAAGATTTTTTTAAATAAAAAAGGTTTTTTATTTTATGATAGTTTAGCTTCCATGATTATCTGAGGAAAAAAGAAAAATAGCTGGATTTTTACCAATAATTAGTTTTTGCTTTTGCCAAAAAGATACTTTTTGAGTTATTACCTTTTCATCTTTAGAGCTCAGATTTATAGCAATAGATAAAAGGGTATTTTTATTTAAGCTCTTTTTTAAAATATTTAAGAGCTTATCAGATCTATAAGGAGCTTCAATAAATATTTGAGTTTGCTTTTGTTTTAAAGATTCAGATTCTAAAAATTTAATTTTTTGAATTAGCTGATTTTCATCTCTTGGAAGATAGCCCTGAAAAGCAAATTTCTGTCCATTTAAACCTGAGAGCATCAAAGCTAAAAAAATAGATGAGGGGCCTGTAAGAGCTTTAACTTCGATATTACTTTGATGAGAGAGGAAAACCAGCTTAGAGCCTGGATCTGCTATACATGGCAATCCTGCATCAGAGATAAGGCCAAAGTTTTCATTTTTAATTAGATTTAATAAAACCTTAATCTCATCCGATGTAGTATGCTCGTTTAAAAGTCTAATTTTTATTTTCTGCATCTTTTCTCTATCGATAAATCTTAAAAGATACCTTCTCGCATTTTTTTCATTTTCAGCAATGAGCCCATCTAAAGATAAGATTATATCTTTTAGATCTTTTGGAAAATATAGATCTATACTTGCGCTATCATCTATTAGATTAGGTAGTAGAATTAATGTCATAAGTTGATAAATATAAAAGTTTAGTTTTTAAAAGGTCTAGAAGATAAGAAAAATCAAAGCTAACAGTTTTAGAGAGAAGATCAATTTCAAAAAGATCTTTAATAGCTTGTTTATAAAAAGTAGTTTTATAAAAAGCTGCTATCTCTTTTTTCTTCTCTAATGCTTTGGGGTATATCTTTGGAAAATACCCACTAATATCTTGAGTTTTTTTATTTTCTAATAAAGATGCTATTTTGTAACCCAATTGCAATTGATATCTTATTGCAGCAAGTAAAAGATGAAAATAACTAGCATCAATAGAGATGCTATCGAAATTTATTTTACCCCAAACAATTTCTTCAGCTTTTTGCCAAACAGTATCTGTAATATTTATTGGACAAATACTATGAATATCTGCAAGTTCAATAGAGAGTTTATTGCCCACATAGGTGATAAGCTTATCTATTTCTTGCTCTAAAATCGCTAGATCTAAACCGACCTTTTCTAAAAGAGCTTCAATCACAATGGAAGATATATTTTTTTTAGCCCTATTGCATTTTTCCACTAAAAAATTTACTAGTCTTTTTTCCTTTTCCCAAATTTTTTCGGTTGTTAAATCAAAGACTATCCCTTTCTTATCAACCGTTGCATACAAAGCTGATATCTGAGTTTTGCTCAAGGAGCCAATAATTAGATTAACATCATTGTTTTTTACAAATTCATTTAAATTTAAAATATCTTGTTTTGCAAGATTTGCTAAATCATCAATAAGTACTAATGGCTCCCCTCCTAAAAGAGAAGGACTTTGAAAAGTATTTATTATATCGGATAATTTAAAATCTTTTGAAAATTTCGATAAATTAAATTTTTTTGTATTAATTTTTTTTAAAATATAACTAAAGATTTTTTCTTTTTCATAAACATTCGGGACGACAACTAGATATGTAGTTATTTTAGTAGAAGAACTACTTTCAAAATGTTTTTTTAATAAATGAATATTTAAATATCTCATAAAAAACTACGTTAGAAAATAGAGCACAAAAAATCAAGAAAATTGATTGACTTAGATCATCAAATTAGATAACTTATCAGCAATTGGAGTTAAAAAATGTTTAGAAAATTTTTAAAGAAAACTAAAAAAAAACCAAAAGCTACATCAAAACCTAAAAAAGCAACAAAAAAAGCAACAAAAAAAGCTATTAAAAAGCCTTTGAAAGCCGTTAAAAAAGTTACGAAAAAAACCCAAAAGGTTGTTTCTCTTCGAACTATTTTAAATGATAAAATACTAACAGCTGAAGGCTGGCTTAGAAGACAAAAAAAATCCATCTAACCTTATTTTTTCTTGTTATAAATTAAAAAATAAGTTATCTATCTTTGGATTAAAATTTTAAACAAAAATATTAAGAGGTTTATTATGACAAAACCAGTCACTTCGCAAATAAGTCCATCATATACAAAAGCTGTTACCAACTTTTGGCAAGAAGAAAAATCACCTGTTATGAAAATAATTAAATTTGTTGGCTCTCTTTTTGCCTATCTATTTGCTCTACCTTTAGATGGTGTTACACAAATCGGACAAATGCTAAGTAAAAAAGTTGAAAAACCAACTGATAAAACTTGGGGTGAAAAGATTAAGAATTTTGCTTCAAATCATTGGGGTAAAGCTTTATCAGCTGTATTACTCACTTTATCACCAGCAATAGCAACCGTCCTTGTAGGGGCTGCTTATGCCGTTTATGACAATATCTCAATCTCAGGTGTAACTAGCTTATTTAGCAAAACACCGGCAAAAGACCCACTTCTAATAGATGATTTTCCGGATATTTTAAAACCCAAGGGACCTGCCCCTGAGCCTATCTTTGCTGATTTAGGAAAGAATCCAGAAGAAGTAAAAATTATACAAGTAAAACAAAACGCAACCAATAGCTCATCAGGTAGTCTTTTCAAAAAACTCTTTGGCCCAAGTAAAAAAACTTAGCCTCTGATTTAAAATATTTTGATACGCGATCACATAGATCGCGTTTTTTATTTCTTAAATAAAATTCTTTACGATTAAATTAATCTTTAACGTTTTCTATAGATTTATTTATCTTTTAAAACTTAACTTAATTAAGTAATAAATTATTAATTATTACTTTTTTGTTAACAAAAAGATAAAAAATACCATAATTTATTTTTTTTATCTATTTTTGATCAGACTTTCTTGAAGTTTATAGTTAACATTGTTATGATTTAGCATCTTTAAAAAATAATTAGGATCTAATGTTAAATATAGACCTTAGAGGGAAAAAAGCTTTTATAGTCGGTATCGCTGATGATATGGGATTTGGATTTCCTATTGCAAAAGCTTTAGCTGAAGCTGGGGCTGAAATAATTATTGGTACTTGGACTCCTCTTGTTAACATTTTTGAGACCTCTTGGAAAAATAAAAAGTTTGATGAATCTCGAAAACTAAATGATGGGTCTCTTTTCAATTATATTAAGTTATATGCCATCGATGCTGCTTTTGATACTCCTGATGATGTCCCAAATGAAATTAAAGAAAATAAAAGATACAAAAATCAAGAAGGCTATACTATCTCTGAGGTTGCTCAAAAAATAAAAAATGATTTTGGTCAAATAGATATTTTAGTGCACTCACTTGCAAATTCTCCTGAAATTACAAAACCTTTAATTGAAACTTCTAGGAAAGGATATCTATCAGCGATTAGCGCTTCAGCTTATTCATTTGTATCACTAATTGCTCATTTTGGAAAGATAATGAAAGAAAATGGTGCTGCCCTCGCTTTAACCTATCTTGCCTCAACCAGAGTGATTCCTGGCTACGGCGGAGGGATGAGTTCGGCTAAAGCTGCACTTGAAAGTGATATGAGGACACTCTCTTTTGAAGCCTTTGAAAAATACAAAATAAGACTTAACTGCATATCAGCCGGTCCTTTGAAAAGTAGGGCCGCTAAAGCTATTGGAATGATTGAGGATATGATTAAATATTCAAAAGCAAATGCACCATTAAAAAAAGAATTATATGCAAAAGAAGTGGCTAATGCAGCCGCGTTTTTACTATCTGATCTTGCCTCCGCAATAACAGGTGAAACTCTCTTTGTTGACAACGGTCTTCATGCGATGGGAATGGCAATTGATAGTAAATCTTTTAACGAAGTGTAAAAAAATCACATTAATTTAAGGTTTTTTAAAAAAAACCTTGAGAAAATATTAGGAAATAGGGTATCTATTTTCCATTAAATTTTTTAAAGCCTAAAAAACAAGAGGTAAAATTATGGCATCAAACGTACAACCAAATCAAGGGCCAAGCCAAACATACCGTGCTCAATTAACAAATTACTGGAATAACAAAGACAATAGCACTTTCATGAAAGTAGCTAAATTTGTTCTTTCAATTCCTTTATATCCATTTGCATTAATTGGGGATGTAATAAGAGCAGCTGGTCAATTGGTATTTGGAAAAAAAGAAGAACCAGTTAACTTAACTTGGTTTCAAAAATTCAAAAACCATGCGGTAGACGCAAAAGATTGGACAGTAAAATTCGGTTCTGATAACAAGAAAGGATTGATGATAGCAGGAGCAGCTATTGTAGCTGGTGGAATTGGTTACAAATATAACGTCCATTCATATCTTGGAAATGGACTTGCAAGCGGTTTTAGAAGCATAGCACCTGTAAGATTTGGTGGAAATGCTCCAGCAGCAACTGACGTTATAGTTGATGCTCTTAAAGCTGATGCTACTGAAGTTTAATTGATACTGAACTATCTATATTTAAAAAAGTCTATGGTTTAAAGCCATAGACTTTTTTTTATCTCTTATTTTTTAAAAACAAAAATTGTATACTTAAGTTTGAAAAAAAGCGGATAAATTATGAAAAAGTTTTTCTTAGTAATATTTTTATGTTTTTCTTTTACTGGATTTAAGTTTCAAGTTTTAGCAGAAGATGAGCTCACAGTTGAGAATTTTTTGACACAAACAGATGAAGAGATTTATCCTTCTGTTGCAGGGACTGAATATAAGCCGGCTTTTTTCAAAATGCTTTTAATTTTAATAGCTCTAATTTCTTTAATCTTTTTAACTTTTTGGATATTTAAAAGAATGATGCGCATGAGAGTGCAGCAAGCAAACATGACAAAAAACATTAAAGTTTTAGAAAAGCGAGTAATAAGTCCAAAATCGATGTTATATTTAGTAGAGATTGAGGGTAAGAGGGTTTTAATTTCAGAATCCAATTTAGAAGTCAGAAAAATTAAAGACTTAGATTAATTTGTCACATTTTTGAAACTACGGACATTTTTATCTTTAAGAGAGCCAATTGGTTGAAAGCAAGGGGCGATATAAAAAGCGATATACTGTTTTTTGTAGTACAAGATATCAATTACAGATTGCCAAAGAGATTTTTTTGTCACTTCTTTAGTTTTTTTAAAATCAAATCTAACATTCATATTGTAGTTCCAACTTTTCTCAATTTTAGCAATCACTCTTCTTGTTTGATTAGGAAAGAGAAGACTAAAGGGACAGGCAAGTTGCAAGGCTAGGGCATAAAAAGGCGCTCTAACGATACAAATAATATCTTCTATTAGATATTTAACTAAATCGATACGAGATATCAGATAGGTTTCACACATTTTTATAATTTTATTTTGACTTAAGTCTCTTGCCATATCGATAGTGCTATCGACATTTACTTTTATAAAATCAAATCCCATTTGAACAACATTAAAGCTCATTTTAAATATAAGGACTATTGGGTTAGCGCAAAAGATAAAAAGGGTCTTTCTAGCTATTTCAAACATGGAAAGCTTTCTATAGCGCTCTAAAGAGTTTTTATCGATAACTTCAATATTTTTAATGAGCTTATTATTTTTGAATCTATAAACAATTTTTTCTTCAAATTTTGTAAAAATGTTTAGAGTTGGAAAAATATTCATTCGTCTTCAAATTTTTTAGAATTTAAAATTTCAGAAAGTATAAAAACATTTTTTAAAGATTGTTCATTTGATAAAAGATTAAAAAAGCTATTTTTTGTATCTTTTTCATCTGATAAATCTTCATTTACTAAAGTATCATCATCTAGCATAGTTTTACTTTTTTGTTTTAGCGATAAAATCTCGCATGGTTGTATCGGCTTGAATGTTTTTCATTTTTAAATAATCTAAAATGCCTAGATTGCCATTTTCAAAGGCTTTAGCCATAGCAAGAGGCAGTTTACTTTCAGCGTCTCTAATCTTTGCTGTATTTTCTTGTTCTAAAGCCACCGCCATTGCTCGTCTCTCTTCTGCTTTAGCCCGAGCCACTTTAACATTAGCCTCTGCACCTTCAACTTCTAATCTAGCCCCAACGTTATCCCCTATTGTGATATCAGCAATATCGATTGATAAAATTTCATAAGAAGTTCCAGCATCTAAACCTGTTGCCAAAACTGTTTTTGATATGTTGTGTGGAGATTCTAAAACTATTTGATGATTTTTAGCAGAACCTATAGTACTGACGATACCTTCCCCTACTCTAGCGATAATGGTCTCTTCTGTAGCTCCTCCAACGAGTTGTGAAATATTTGTTCTAACAGTTACTCTAGCTCTACATTTAAGCTCTATCCCATTTCCAGCAACAGCTGAGATATACTCTCCATTGGGAGGGCAATCAATAACTTTTGGATGCACAGATGTTTTTACAGCTTCGAAAAGATCACGACCTGCCAAATCGATGGCAGTGGCTTGCTTCCAATCTAAATTAATATTAGCTTTATCAGCGGCTATCATCGCTTTTACAATATCAGAGACTTTGCCACCTGCTAAATAGTGAGTTTCTAAATCAGAGGTTGTGATCTCTTTTAAACCAGCTTTGAAAGCAATAATTCTTGCATTAACAATTAGGTTTGGAGGAATTTTTCTAAAACTCATTCCGATGATATTAAAAAAAGGGATTGGAATGCCTGATACATAAGCTTGAAACCAGAGTTTGACATATTTTGAAATTATGGTTAATCCAATAAAAACAAAAAATCCTGCAACTAAAAAGACCATAGTATAAGTTACTGTAAAATCAATATTTGCTATATTCATATTTTTATCCTTTTTTGAGCGATTAGTTCTTTAACAATTAATGTAGCACCTTCTCCGGCTATTACTTTTATTTTCTTGCCTCTTTCGATGTAGTTCTCTTTTGAGATTGCTGGATAGTATTTATCGTTGATATAGATTTTGCCGCTAGGTCTCAAATCGGTAGAAGAAAGCCCTATTTGACCTATTAGATCTTTTTTAAAAGCGGCGGCTTTATAACCGGCTTGATCAGATTGCAGAAAAATATGTTTATTAGCTCTTAGTTTCTTCAAAGCTACTTTTATAACAACTAGCACAAAACTCAGCAAAAAGACGGTATATAATACAAAATAAAAAAGTTTTGTTTTTCCAACTATCAATAAAAAAAGAGAGCTTAAAAGAAGAAGAGTTCCACCAATAGCAAATATAGCGCCGGGCAGAAAAAATTCTAGGTAGATCAAGGCAAGTCCCAAAAGGGCTAAAATTGTTGCAACAAACATATTTTTATCTTAGGTGTTTTTTTTCTTCTATTATTATAATCTAGAAAATATAAAAGACAAATCTTTTAGATAAAAATAATCGTTGACGATCTTTTGATCATCAAGCAAAATTTTAAAAAAGGCAACTACTTAAATAGATGACATTTTTAAAAAAAATTATCTTACTTCTTTTTTTTGTTCCCATCTATGTATTTAGTTTAAATTATGATGTAAAATTTGTGGGTTTAAAAGATGTAGAGACTTTAAATGCTATAAAAAGAGTATCTAATTTAGTCATTTTACAAAAAAGAGCTCCTAAAACCATAAACGCTTTAAGGTTTAGGGCCAATAGTGACAAAGAGCAGATGCTCAAAATCTTAGAGTTTTTTGGTTTTTATGATGCTAAGATCAATCTAGATTTAGAAGAAAAAAATGATATTATCCAAGTTACAATTTTCATCTCACCAGGCCCGCGCTACACTTTAAAAGAAGTTAATATTTTTAGTGATTGCTCTGAAAAAAAAGAGTTAGATGTTTGTGATATTTCATTGAAAAGTTTAGATCTTAAGATAAATAGTCCACTAATTACTCAAGATATTTTAAATGCGCAAGATAAACTAATTTTTTTACTATCTGGTTGTGGTTATCCACTTGCTACAGTTGAAAAAAGGGAAGTTAAAATTGATCTTAGCCATAAAAATGCTATAGCCGAGTGGTGTTTAGATACAGGGCCTTTTTGCAAGTTTGGTGCTTTAAAAATAAATGGGCTTACGAATATCGATAGAAGCTTTGTAGATAAAAAAATCAGATGGAACCTCGGCGACACTTATGACGTTACCAAAGTTATGGAGACTCAACAAAACCTTTTAAAGACCAATCTTTTTACCTCTGTGGCGATTGTACACTCAGATGATATCAATGAGATGAGTGAGCTTGGGATCAATTTAAAGGTTGTTGAAGCTCTACACAAATATATTACTGCAGGGATTAGCTATGCTACGATCGATGGTTTTGGGGTGTCATTTGGTTGGGCTAATAGAAATTTTAGATCTTTAGGCGAGATGCTAGCGATCGATGCGAATGTTGCTCAAAGGCTCCTTTTAGGAGTTGCAACATATAAAAAACCAGATTTTTTAAAAGTTGATCAAGATTATGTGCTTAGGCTTGAAGGGACTCGCGAGAAAATACCGAGTGTTTACTTAGATTTTAATTATTCGATGATAAGTCGAATAGATACCCGTTTTTCAAAAAAGATCGAGACTTCTATTGGATTTAAGATGGAATATGATGAAATTACTCAAAGCGCAAACAATGGCAATTTTTTTCTTTTAAGCCTCCCCTTTTACTTAAAGAATTCAACTGCTAATAATTTATTGAACCCGACGAAAGGCTATACATTTATCTACAGAGCGGTTCCGTATAAGAATGTTATTAATTCGGCTAAATATTTTTTTAAACAAAAACTTACTTATAATTTATATATACCAATTGGAAGTAATAGGACATTGGTATTAGCATCTAGATTGCAACTAGGTTCTGTAATGGGGGCCAATGTTTTTGATGTGCCGATGAGTAAACTATTTTTAGGTGGATCGGATGATGATCTTAGAGGATACAAATATAGGACAGTGAGTCCTCTAAATTCTGAGAATGAACCGATAGGTGGTAGATCGACTATTTACTATACATTTGAGCCAAGATTTAGAATGACTCAAAAGATTGGGTTTGTACCTTTTTTAGATCTGGGGGTAATCTCTTTAAAGGAATACCCACAGGTTAATCAAAAATGGTTTAAATCAGTTGGAGCTGGCCTTAGATATTTTTCTTTTTTCGGGCCTATTAGAATAGATGTTGGAGTCCCTCTAGATCGAAGAAAAGGTATTGATTCAAGATATAAAATTTACGTTAATATAGGGCAGACATTTTGATGAAAAAAAACAAAAATAAACATAAAAAATATCATTTTATAATTTGGTCAATAGTTACTATCTTTATAGCTATTTTAATATTTTTTGCAGCTCTTCAAACGCCCCAAGTAAAAGAGAGAATAAAATCGAGCTTAATTACATATGCAAAGAAGAATAACATTGAGTTAAAAATTGAAAAAATATCAGGCTCTTTACCCTTTGAATATAATCTTAAAAATGTCTCACTTCAAACAAAAGATCAAAAAATTGATATTCAGGATGTTGTTTTTAGATTGCGTCTTTTATCTCTTATTAAAAAGGAGCTTAACTTTTCTCTATTTTATGCCAATGAGATAAAGATTAAAGATTTGAAAGATCAAAAAACTCAAAGATTAAAAAATTTTGATTCAACAAATTGGATCTCTTATCCGATAGCTTTAAATTTTAATAATCTAAAACTCAATAACTTTCATCTCTCTTATAAAGGGGCTCCTTTAACTTTGAATATCCAAGGAAAAGCAAAATACTATAAGTTTGGAAGAAAAATTAAAAGCGTTCTAAAAATAAAAAGATCTGATGTAAAACAATCATATTTAGATATTGCCATTAGAGCTTACAAAAAAAATAGACTTCTCAAATCAAAAGCTTATCTAAGCATTGCTAGCGCTGAAGCATTGGATCCTTTCTACCTACAAGACCTCGATTTTGCATTTGATTTGAACCTCGATTTAGAGGCTAATATAGATAGCTTATTTAAAGGTGAGAAAAATTATTTTGCAAAGGCAAATGGCAATATTTTTAAAATACAAAATAGGCAAACTAAAAAACCTTATCTTTTACTAGATATCCCATCTGAATTCTCTTTTGATATTGCTACTTTTAAAACCGACTTAAAGATTTCAAAAGGTTTTTTAAAAAATGATATTTTTAGAGCTTATTTCGATGGGACCCTCAAAAATGATTTAAGCTTTGAAAAATCCAATCTAATTCTTCGAGTAGATGAGCTTACAAAAATAAATACCAATCTTTATGGATCTCTTATTGCGAAATCTACCTTAGATAAGAAAGAATTTTTAACTGAGTTTAATTTTAAAGATTTGAGAATCAAGGATATTCATCTGATTGATCTTAAAGGAAATATTAAAGGCTCATATGTTGACAATATACTTATTGGTAAACTTCAATCTGATGGTTTTGCACTGAATCAAGGTTTTAATATTTTAAGTGATATAAAATATGAGACCTCACTATTAAATTTTTCAAATTTTCAAATTTTCTCCCCTTCTTCAAAGTTATTTTCTAATTTCAAAATAACCCCTAATTTCAAAATTTTAGGAAATGGAAAAATTCATTTTTCAGATTTTTCTCAAATCCAAGTATTATTTCCAACTTTAGATATTGATGGGGCGTCTGATGTTAATTTTACCTTTAATCAAAAAATTGACGAAAATGATAAGTCATTTCAAAATATAAATTTTGAAATTTTTTCTCAAAACTACCATTTCAAAAATGTTTATGGAAGATTTTTAGATATCAATCTAGATGTTGATGATCC
>SDBV01008276.1_pt1 | contig 14074 bp, 10 predicted proteins | sample 2277081 | NCBI WGS metagenome assembly SDBV01 (sample SAMN10402039, study PRJNA504765) | marine sediment metagenome | isolation source: marine sediment core GS10_PC15, 223 cmbsf | place: Arctic Ocean: Southern Knipovich Ridge | collected 2010
TGAACCTGATGTACGGATTTATTGCCGGGGATGATGAAGGGGGTAAAAACAACGACAGGGGATTCAAATTTTCCACCTCTATATTTGAGCCCAGTTTCCAGGCCGAATACTCCCTGATTTCTGAAGAACAAAGGCGCAGATCGAGTGCAATATTCAATAAAAAGGGAATGATGAATAATTATTCCCAAATCAACGTATATTTGTATGCCGGAATCGGGGGTGTTTTTTTTAATCCCAAGGTGAACGAGGCAATGCAGGCTTCTCCCAATTACGATCCCAACCATTCAACATTTGGGATTGTTTTTCCTGCGGGAGTTGGATTGAAATACATTATTAGTCAGAAGTGGTCTGTCGGAGCCGAATTTGGTGTGCGGTGGACCACAACGGATTATTTAGATGGATATACATCGCAGTTTTCAAAGGCGAATGACCTATACTATTTTGGAAATATACACGGGATATACAGAATCAGGACTTCAAGGGAGGGATTCCCAATCCTATTCCCAGGGAGGCAGAGGGGATTCCGTTAGAATTTCGCTTTACCCCCTGTTTATTTTCCTTCTTTTGTTTTTCGGTACCAAATTGTCTTCAGCACAAAGAAAATCCGATATTGGTCTTATCGGGGGCACTGCCTATTACCTTGGTGATGTGAACCATACAATACATTTTAATTCCCTTTCCCCTGCCGGGGGATTTATTTTCCGGTATAATTTTAATCCCCGTAACTCCATACGGTTCAATGCCGTTTATGTCGGGCTGAAAGGAGATCCTGCTGATTTTGATCAGCCATTTCCGGGTTATCCGGCAGACCAGGTTAAATTATCAAACCTTATTGACATCGGACTTTCCACCGAGTTTAATTTCATGCCCTATAAGGCTGCAAAACTGAGAAAGGAAAGATATACCCCCTATGTCTCAGGAGGAATCAGCTATACTATTTTGTTCAGTGGGGGATATTCACCAGGTATAAACTTTGCTGGTGGCTTTAAATACAATATTACGACACGGATGAGTGGAGGCATTGAGTGGTCTTTTCACAAGACATTCAGTGATGAACTGGATGGTGTGCAGAATATTGGTTATGAAAATAATGTATTCTTTCACAATAAAGACTGGTATTCCATAGTTGGAATATTTGTTACCTATAAGATTTTTGACTGGGGAATCGATTGCGCAGCATATGAATAGACAGGTAGTAAGATATGGGAACTTCAAATAAAGAGCAGGTCGATCGCAACAAACTGCCAAAGCATATTGCCATAATTATGGATGGGAATGGAAGGTGGGCGAAAAAAAAGGGAAACGAGAGGATTTTTGGCCATAAGAATGGTGTGAAAGCCGTACGTGATACGGTAGAAGCTGCAGCTGAACTTGGTATTTCATTTCTTACACTCTATGCTTTTTCTACAGAGAACTGGAACAGGCCCAGGACGGAAATTGACGCCCTGATGTCATTGCTTGTCAGCACACTTGACAGTGAAACCAAAACTCTGATGGACAACAATATTCGTCTTATTACAATAGGGGATATGGAGAGCCTCCCATCAAGGGTCAGATCCAAAATGCAGAGAACTACTGAGAAAACTTCAGGAAACGACGGGATGAGACTGGTGCTTGCCCTTAGTTACAGTTCAAGATGGGAATTACTGGATGCGATGAAATCGCTGGCAAAAAAGATTGAATCAGGTGAACTGACCTCCAGGGATCTAAATTGTGATCTGATATCAAATAACCTGCAAACTAAGGATATCCCGGACCCGGAACTTTTAATCCGAACCAGTGGGGAATACCGTATTAGTAATTTTCTTCTCTGGCAGATTGCCTATGCCGAATTGTACTTTACAGATACTCTCTGGCCGGATTTCAGGAAAGAAGACCTTTATGCTGCGATTTGTAATTTTCAGAACAGGGAGCGGAGGTTTGGAAAAATAAGTGAACAAGTAATTTCATAAAGGGAAGATCAGTGTTTCAGAGATATTTACTCATAGCTTTAATTCTGTTTGCAGGAGCAATACAGGTATTCCCCCAGGACCTGGATTATGATAATCTACCGGTAATAGACTATGCCAATCCAAGGGAATATGAGATTGCCGAGATTACCGTATCCGGCATAGAATTTCTTCAACCCCAGGTATTGATTTCAATTTCCGGTATGCAGGTCGGAGATAAAATTAAAATACCGGGAGATGAAATCACAAAAGCGATTGAAAAATTCTGGGACCAGGGATTGTTTGCCGACGCAAAGATTTCAGCGCGAAAAGTTGAAGAAGGAAAGATATGGCTGGATATATATTTAAAGGAACAACCCCGTCTTTCAAGGCTCATTGTTGATGGACTCAAGAAAGGGGAAACCCAGGATCTTATGGAGACTCTCAATGTAAGGACCGGGAGCCAGGTTACAAAAGACCTTATAATTAATACAAGAAGGATCATTAAAGACCATTTCATTGAGAAAGGCTTTTACAATACCACCGTTGCTATAAACCAGGAGCAGGATACACTCCGTGCGAACAGCGTAAGGCTCCTTGTTACAGTAAATAAGAATGAGAGAATAAAAATCGATGATATCATTTTTGAGGGCAACCAGGTGTTCGATGACAAGAAACTAAGAAGGGTTCTGAAGAATACCAAGAAAGTTAACTGGAACATCTTTAAATCATCAAAATTTATCCGTAGCGATTACAAGGAGGATAAAGCCACGATGATTGATTTTTATAATGAAAACGGGTACAGGGATTTTAAGATCCTTGGCGATTCTCTGGTTTTCATTGAAGAAGAGGAAAGACTATTGCTGAAGGTGTTTATAACGGAAGGGATTAAATACTACTTCCGTGACATCAAGTGGATAGGGAACACAATCTATCCGGCCGGCATCCTTGGTGCTGTCATGGGTATAACCAAGGGAGATGTATTTGATCAGAGCCTTTTAAGTAAACGATTGGAAATAGATGAAGATGCTGTAAGCTCTCTATATCTGGATAACGGATATCTTTTCTTCTCGGTTGATCCGGTCGAAATAAGGGTTGAGGATGATTCTATTGATTTCGAAATGAGGGTCTACGAAGGGAAGCAGGCCACTATCAACAATATTATTATTTCCGGAAATACCAAAACCAATGAGCATGTTATCCGCCGTGAGATACGGACCAAACCCGGACAACTGTTCAGTAAATCAGATATAATCCGTACGGTAAGAGAACTTGCCCAGCTGGGGCATTTCGACCCTGAAAAAATTGAACCTATTCCTATTCCGAATCCTGCTGACGGAACGGTTGACATTGAGTACAAACTTGTCGAAAGAGCAAATGACCAGCTTGAAATTTCAGGTGGTTGGGGAGCCGGAATGCTTGTGGGAACCATTGGATTAAGATTCAGTAATTTCTCTGCACGTGAAGTATTCAATCCTAAGGCATGGCGGCCTATTCCCTCTGGAGATGGACAGACCCTGAGCCTTCGTGCCCAGTCGAATGGAAAGTATTACCAGAGCTATAATGCCACCTTCATTGAACCATGGTTTGGGGGTAAAAAGCCAAACTCTCTCGCCATCTCTGTTTTCCATTCCCTCATGAATAACTCCTATACGATCTGGGATGTGGGTTCCAGCAACATGAGAATCACAGGTGCTTCTGTGGGACTGGGAAGAAGGCTGACATGGCCGGATGACTTTTTTACAATTTACAACGAGATCAGCTTCCAGCAGTATAACCTGGATAACTGGACGGGGTACTTCCAGTTTACTGACGGGGCCTCAAATAACCTTAGTTTCAATACAACCCTGGCAAGAAAATCAATTGACCAGATGATTTATCCGCGCCGGGGTTCCGATTTTTCAATAAGTCTGCAGCTAACTCCGCCCTACTCAATGTTCAATGGAAAAGATTATGTAAATATGGACGCAGCCTCGAAATATCAATGGATTGAGTACCATAAATGGCTATTTAAAGCAGACTGGTATACAAGTTTGGCAGGAAATTTGGTATTAGCTACAAGAGCCCACTTTGGTTACCTGGGTCATTACAATGATGATCTGGGTCCATCGCCCTTCGAAGGATTTGATGTTGGGGGTGACGGGATGTCGGGATACAACCTTTACGGGTACGACATTATAGCCTTAAGGGGATATGAAAATGGTACTTTGACACCTAGGGTAAATGGAACAAAATCGGGTAATGTCTATACAAGGCTTTACATGGAATTGCGTTATCCCATCACACTGAATCCTTCTGCGACTGTTTATGTGCTGGGATTTCTTGAAGGGGGTAATTCATGGTACACCATCGATCAGTTCAATCCGTTTCTTGTTAAGAGATCGGCTGGTTTTGGCCTGAGGGCCTTCCTTCCGATGTTCGGCCTTCTCGGGATTGACTGGGCATATGGATTTGATCCCGTACCTGGATTTCCGGATGCTAACAAGAGCCAGTTCCATTTCACCATTGGACAGCAATTTTAGAACGTTTTCATAGATTTAGTTTGTTGAATATGAAAATTTAATAATGATGAAAAAGACTATTTCATTCTTAGGGATATTATTTCTTGCCACCGGATTAGGACTGGCACAGAAATATGCATTTGTGGATACGGAATACATACTGAACCGTATACCCTCTTATAAAGCTGCACAGGAGCAACTGGATAAACTGGCAAGCGACTGGCAGCTGGAGATTGAGACTTCTTATGGAGAAATCGATAAAATGTATAAGGATTTTCAGGCTGAGAAAGTACTCCTTACTGAAGAGATGAAAATCCGCAAGGAAGAGGAGATTATAAACCGTGAAACTGAGGTAAAGCAACTGCAACAAAAATATTTTGGCCGGGACGGCAGTCTTTTTACTAAGAGACAGGAATTAATCAAGCCAATCCAGGATGAAGTTTACAGAGCAGTAAAAGAGATAGCAGCCGAAGGAAATTATGCTGTGATTTTCGATACGGCATCAGGTGCTAACATGCTGTATACCAATGCAAAATACGATAAGAGCGACGATGTGCTTGAAAAACTCGGTTATAAGAATTAATTCATTATTTTTGTATCGCCAAATTCTAATATGTAATAATTGAAATCATGAAAAACATTATCAAACTCTTCCTTGTAGTAGTAATACTCATGGGAGGTTTAACAGTAAATGCACAGGAACTTAAATTCGGACATATAGATTCACGTGAATTATTAATGTCTATGCCCGAATCTGATTCCGCTCAGACTAAAATTCAAAAACTTGGGGAAGATTATCAGCAGCAGGTGGAAGAAATGCGGGTTGAGATGAACAAGAAGTACGACGATTATATTAACAATCAAGAGACCTGGACAGATCTTATCAAGCAAACCAAGGAAGCCGATCTACAGGATATGCAGCAACGCGTTGGACAATTCGAACAGATGGCACAACAAGATCTGCAAACTCAGCAGCAGGAAATGATGAGGCCCATTCTTGAAAAAGCCAATAATGCTGTTAAGGAAGTTGCACAGGAAAACGGCTTTATCTATATTTTTGATATTGGAAGCGGTAATCCCGTTTTCTGGTCAGACCAGAGTATAGATATCTTATCTTTAGTGAAGACAAAACTTGGTAATTAATATCGATAAATAACAGTAATAAGACCATCCTCATACCAGCGGATGGTCTTTCTTTTTAAACCTAATGAACCTTAGAGCTGACCAGCCTATAGGCATTTTTGATTCCGGTGTCGGGGGACTAACAGTAGCCCACGCAATAAAGGATATCCTGCCGCAGGAGAAAATCATATATTTTGGCGATACTTTCCATCTGCCATATGGTGACAAATCGAGTGACAGTGTTCGTTATTACTCCCGGAAAATATCAGATTTCCTTCTTGAGAAGTCCTGTAAAACAGTTCTGATCGCATGTAATACAGCCTCAGCCAGCGCCTTTAAGGAAGTAACCGAACATGTGGGTGACAGGGCAATAGTACTCAATGTGATTGATCCCGTCGTCACTCATTTGTGGTCCGGAGGCAGGAGTGGAAGAGTTGGTGTGATAGGGACTAAAGGAACTATTAACAGCGGGACTTACAAGGACAAGATCACCAGAGGAGCTCCGGCTACCGATGTAATTTCAAAAGCTACACCTCTGTTGGTTCCAATGATCGAAGAAGGATTTATTGAGGATGAAATAAGCAGCTCAATTATTAAAGCATACCTTGAGGATAAGCGTTTCGCAGGGATACATACTATGATCCTGGGATGTACCCATTATCCGATAATCCATAATCAGATCGAGAAATTCTTTAATCATGAAGTTGATATTATTGATTCCGGTCACCTTGTTGCAGCCAATTTAAAGAAGATATTAGAGGAAAGGAATCTGCTTAACCCTCTAAATGGCTCTGATAAACATGAGTTTTACGTATCCGATTATACAGAATTCTTCGATAGGATCTCCAGAATGTTCTTTGAAGAAGAGGTACACCTTGAAAAACTAGATTTCTGGACATGAAATTACAGGTAGTAATTCAGACACCTGCAGGTAACAATATGTTGAAGAATATAAATAAATGTTCATTCAACCTGTCTGAAAATACTTAATTTTACCATGAATACTACAAGGAATAATCGTTGGAAATTCATAGATTACAATTAAATGCATATAAAATTATTATATGCATTAATTTTTATATCTGCTTAACAATAAATATTTTATAACAGGGTATGGCAAAAAATGCTAAAGTTATCGAACTGGATGAAGTAGTTGTGAAGTTTGCCGGGGATTCAGGTGACGGGATGCAGCTAACTGGATCGCAATTCTCCGACACCTCTGCCTTTATTGGGAATGACCTTTCAACATTCCCTGATTATCCATCGGAGATCAGGGCCCCGGGAGGGACAATAGCCGGTGTTTCTGGATTTCAGGTACATATCGGACAGAAAGAGGTGCACTCACCCGGAGACCAGGCGGATGTACTGGTTGCTATGAATCCGGCTGCTTTGAAAGCCAACATGAGATGGATCAAGGATGGGGCAACCATAATTATCGATATTGATAATTTTGATAACAAGCATTACAAAAAAGCAGGCTATGTTGAGGATCCGCTGGGGGATGGCAGCCTGGAAGGGTACAATGTTGTAAAGGCACCTATTACTCATCTTACCCGTTCGACGGTAAAGGAGTTCGGACTTGATATCAAGACAGCTGACAAAACCAAAAACCAGTTTGTTGCCGGTCTTCTTTATTGGCTGTTCAACAGGGATATAAAGATCGGTGAGAATTTCCTGAAACGGAAGTTTAAAAACAAGCAGATGCTTGTTGATGCCAATATAAAGGTCTTGCGTGAAGGTTACAATTATGCAGAGACTATTGAGGCTATGACCACTACCTTCATGGTGAATCCAGCTAAGAAGAAGAAAGGGCTTTTTAGAAATATTACGGGAAACCAGGCTACTGCATGGGGACTTATTGCTGCCTCTGAGCGCTCGGGCAGACCTCTTTTTCTGGGTTCTTATCCCATAACTCCAGCAACGGAGATTCTTCAGGAACTTGCCAGCAGGAAACACCTGGGAGTTAAAACATTTCAGGCCGAGGATGAGATTGCCGGTATATCTGCTGCGATTGGAGCCAGTTATGCCGGTCATCTGGCAGCTACCTCAACTTCAGGACCCGGTCTGGCATTAAAGGGAGAATCCATCGGACTGGCAGTCATGACCGAGTTGCCACTGGTTATTATTAATGTACAAAGAGGCGGTCCCTCTACCGGACTGCCGACAAAAACGGAACAAGCGGATCTGATGCAGGCTTTGTATGGAAGAAGTGGAGAGAGTCCGGTTGTGGTAATGGCAGCCAGTACTCCTGCCGATTGTTTTCATTATACGTATATGGCAGCCAAGATCGCCATCGAACATATGACTCCTGTGATCCTTCTTACAGATGGTTATCTTGCCAATGGTTCTGAACTCTGGCATATACCGGATGTGAATGATTTGCCTGATATAAAGGTGCCCTATGTAAAAGAAAACGATCCGGATTATAAGCCATATTACAGAGATCCTGAATCCCTTGCCAGGTTCTGGGCCATGCCGGGACAGGAAGGTCTGCGGCATAAGGTTGGCGGATTGGAGAAGGAGGACATTAGTGGTGATATTTCGCACGACCCGCTGAACCATCATGTAATGGTGGAACTCAGAGAAGCCAAAGTAGAAAAGGTGGTTGATTATATTCCTGAACTGGAGATCCTCGGGAAGAATGATGCAGACCTGCTTGTGATCGGATGGGGAGGCTCATACGGTACCCTGCTGACGGCGGTAGAGGAACTACAGGAAGAGGGTGTAAGCCTCAGCCTTGCACATTTTAACTACATCAGACCCCTGCCGAAAAATACGGCGGATGTATTAAAAGGATTTAAGAAAAGAGTGGTCTGCGAGCAGAATCTCGGACAGTTTGCGGACTATATTACGATGAAACATCCCCAATTCGAATACCAGAGGTTTAATAAGGTACAGGGTTTACCCTTTATGATTTCGGAATTGAAACTAAAATTCAAAGAATTACTGGAGGAAATATAATGAGTGAAGAAAATTTGAATATTTGCGAATTGACCAAACAGGACTTTAAAGTAACAAATCCGGTAAAATGGTGCGCCGGATGCGGCGGACATTCAGTATTATCCACTGTCCAGAATGCTCTTCCGGAGACCTTGGTTAAAAAAGAGAATATCGTCTTCGTATCTGGGATAGGTTGCTCCTCGAGGTTTCCATATTATATCAATACTTATGGGGTCCATGGAATGCATGGAAGAGCCGCTCCAATAGCCTCCGGTATTAAGGTGGCTAATCCCAACCTGAGCGTGTGGGTGGTAACCGGAGACGGAGACATGCTGGCTATCGGAGGGAATCACTTTATTCATATCCTTCGGCGAAATATCAATGTGAACATCCTTCTCTTCAATAATAAAATCTATGGCCTGACCAAGGGACAGTATTCACCCACCACACCTCTGGGATCCGTTACCAAGACCTCACCTGAAGGGACCATAGAAAATCCGTTCAAACCCGGGGAACTTGCCATGGGAGCTCAGGGTACCTTCTTTGCAAGGGTTGTGGATACCGAACCTAAAATGATGAGAGAGGTCTTTAAGAAAGCCGCCGAGCATAAAGGGACCTCCACGGTTGAGATACTTCAGAATTGTATAATCTTTGCCAATGAAGTACACAAAGAAATCACCGGCAAAGAAGTCAGGAAGGAGCACCAGATCTATCTAAAACATGGTGAGCCAATGCTTTACGGAGAAAACAATGACAAAGGTCTTATCCTGGTAAAAGGGCGTTTGAAATCAGTCACTGTAGGTATGGATGGATACACCATGGACGATATCCTGGTACATGATGTTATGGACCCGGATGATACAGTCCACTATATGCTGGCCCGGATGTCACTGCCGGAATTGCCTGTTGCCATGGGAGTTATACGTGCCTGGGAAACAGGAGTCTTCGAAAGTATGCTGACAGACCAGGTAGAGCATGCCAAAAAGAACACAAAGATTACTAATGTAAATGAATTGCTCCGGTCAGGGAATACTTTCCAGGTTGATTAAGAGACCGGAGAACCAAAAATATGGCCGTCCCCCTACCGGGCCGGCCTTTTTTGAATCTGAAGCCCTATTCACCAATCCCCGGGCGGTTTATTTTTAGTAAATTTACTATGGTATTTGGGGTTTGAAAATGGCTAAGAAACACGATCAAAGAGAGGTTGACAGAATTATTGCCGAGAAAAAGGAGCGGCTGAAGGAACTGGCATGCATAAACCGGACTACACAGATACTAAAGGAAGGAAAATCACTCGACGAAACCCTGCGGAAAATTGCCCAGATCCTTCCCGATGCATGGCAATATCCGGAAAGAACTGTAGCACGTATACTGTTTGATGATCAGGAATACAGGTCACAGGATTTTACCAAAACCAGTTGGTGCCAGCAGCAGGATTTTCAGACATTCGGAGGCAAGAATGGGTTGATAGAGATCTACTACCTGCAAAAATTCAGGGATTATGATGAGGGTCCTTTCCTTAAAGAGGAAAGGGACCTGATAAGTAATCTGAGCAGTATTATATCCAATTTTATTGACAGCCTTGAGGCCAGAGAGGTCTTGCAGCAATCATTTGACCAGGAGATGATCAAGCCTGAGATTAGTGAGTTTAAGAAGCCTACGATAAGCTCCAGGCAACTGTTGCAGAAGTTCCTTAACAAACAAAACGCCAACAGGGATATCTTCCATGACCTGATGCCCTATAAGGTGAAGGAGATCCTTCTGGTGGCTACCCTGTACGATGCATACAGTATTGAGAAAGAAGGACATTTTTCTGAACATATCCTGGGTGAATACCATCAACTCAATCTGACATCCATGCCCAGGGTTACCGGGGTGTCATCATACGAGGAGGCGCTGGACCAACTTCAGTCAAAGCATTTCGATCTGGTAATTCTGATGATCGGAAGCGACCCTTCAACGCCTTTAAAGATAGGCAGCAAGGTTAAGAACAAATTCCCATATATCCCTATCTATGTCCTCCTGAACAATGACAGGGAGATAACCAGTTTCAGGAAAAACAAGGCAATAATTGATATTGTTGACAGGGTTTTTGTGTGGAACGGAGACAGCAAGATCTTCTTTGCCATGGTCAAACAGCTTGAAGACCAGGTTAATGCAGAAAATGACACAAAAATAGGTCTGGTAAAGGTCATTCTGATTGTTGAAGACTCCGAGAAGTACTATTCGAGATACCTTCCATTGCTCTACAGCAATGTAATGGAGCAGACAAAACGAATCATTGAGGATGTCAGCACGGATGACCTTTTTAAGGTACTGAGACTTCGGGCCCGGCCAAAGATCCTGTTAGCCACTACATTTGAACAGGCGATAGATATATTTGAAAAGTATAAGGAACATCTGCTTTGCCTGATAACAGATGTAAAATTTCCTAAGGCAGGAAAAATGGATGAAGAGGCAGGCTTTCAGCTTGTAAAGCAGGTCCGTGAACAATTAAAAGGTCTTCCGACGGTAATTCAATCATCTGACGTCCAAAATTCTCACAAAGCATTTGAACTGAAGTCGGTGTTTATAAATAAAAACTCCGAAACGTTGATGCAGGACATTGAGAGCTTTATAAAGCATCATCTTGGGTTTGGGAATTTTGTTTACAAGGACTCAAGTGGGAAGACCATTGCAGTTGCAAAAACGCTCAGGGAATTCGAAAACCATATCGATACAATTCCGGCTGATTCAATGATTTATCATGGTAAACGGAATCATTTTTCGCTATGGCTGATGGCAAGGGGTGAGATTAAAATTGCAAAGATGATCCATCCGGTAAATGTTACAGATTTTGAGGACCCCCAGGAATTCAGACAGTACCTTAAGTATGTAATCAGAAAATACAGGAACGAGACGAACATCGGACAGGTAATTCCTTTTGAAGAGGCTGCTATTCTGGATGAGACAAATATTGTCAGCCTTGGTACCGGTGCACTTGGAGGTAAGGGCAGGGGACTCGCATTTATCAATACCCTCATCTACAATCTTAACTTCACCGAGATCATTCCTGCTATTCATATAAGGACACCCATAACACTTGTAATTGGTACGGATGAGTTTGACCTTTTCATGGAGTCCAACCACCTGAACGACTTCGTTCATACATGTGAGGATTATCATGAGGTCAGAAAGGTATTTCTTGAAAGCCAGCTTAGCTATACCCTTGAGAAAAAACTCAGGGCCTTGCTGAAGCAGATGAAAAAACCAATTGCCATCCGTTCATCCAGCCTTTTGGAAGACAGTACAACACAGCCCTTCTCCGGTGTTTTTGCCACATACCTGTTGCCAAATAACCACCCGGATTTTAATATCCGGCTGAGACAGGCATCGGATGCCATCAAATTGGTTTATGCATCAATTTATTCCACAAATGCCCGCAGTTACTTCGAAGCCATAAATTTCAGACTTGATGATGAAAAGATGGCGGTCGTCATTCAGGAGGTTGTAGGAAACCCTTATAATGGTTGCTTCTATCCCCATATCTCGGGCACAGCTCAGTCCTATAATTATTATCCTGTAGCACATATGGAACCGGAAGACGGTTATGCTGTTTCAGCTGTGGGATTGGGGCAGTATGTTGTTGAAGGAGAGAGAGCATGGCGGTTTTCCCCTAAATACCCCAATGTCCAGAATAATTCCTCGAAGGATCAACTTAAAGGTTCACAGGTAAGTTTTTACGCAATAAACATGGAACCGAAAGACCTGAATCTGCTTGAGCACGGTCAGGATGCCGGGTTGATAAGGCTGGAAATCAGCGAAGCAGAAAAACACGGGACCCTTAAACACTGTGCCTCGGTTTATGATCAGGATAATGACAGGATTGTAGCAGGACTCGATATCCCTGGTCCCCGCATAGTTAACTTTGCCAATATCCTTCAGTATGAATATATACCTCTCGCCAAATCCCTGGATTTGATTCTGAATGTTGTTAAGGAAGCTATGGGAGCACCGGTTGAGATAGAATATGCAGTTGACCTGGAGAAAGATAAAGAGGGCAGGACATCGTTTGTTCTGCTTCAGATAAAGCCCTTTATCGGGGCCTTGGAAGATTTTATAATCGATCCTCTCGAACTGGATATGGACAGGGCACTTCTTTATGCAGAAAGAAGTATGGGTAACGGCAGGGTGGATGAGATCAGGGATATTATTTACGTAAAGCCTGAAAAATTCGATAAAACACGAACGAAGGAAATCATTCCTGAAATTGAAGCAATCAATGCAGAGATGGTCGAAAAGCAGCGCAAATATGTGCTTATCGGCCCCGGAAGATGGGGAACCCGTGACCGTTTTATAGGGATCCCGGTAGCATGGCCCCAGATTTCCAATGCAAAGGTGATCGTGGAAATGAGCCTGCCGGAATTCCCTCTTGATGCATCACTGGGGTCACATTTTTTTCACAATGTTACCTCAATGAATGTTGGGTATCTTTCAATTCAACATGACTCAAATACTGATTTCATTGACTGGGAGAAACTGAATTTGCAAAAGGTAATTTCCGACCGTGAATACATAAGGCATGTGGAATTTGAAGATGCCCTGACAATAATCATGGATGGCAAAAAAAGGACATCCTTGATAACATGGAATAACGCTGTACCAGTAGTAAAACCAGCATGAGTCCTCTGAAAAAAATAACCACCACCATCGATTATGGTCACACCGCCTTTAAACTGCTAATGCAGAAACGGATTGGGAAGGTGCTATTGATCTGCAGTAATTATGATGCATTCATGCTTGAGGAGGATGGAAGGATTGATGAACAGATCTTCAAGGAGTATGTATCCCTGAACCTTAGATATCCGCCTACATTCCTTCAGGCCTCATCTTCTACAGAAGCGTTCAGCATACTCGAGTCGAACCAGGTTGACCTGGTAATTGAGATGCTTAACATCGAGGACGTTGATCCGTTTAAACTTGCCAGGCAGATCAAGGCAAAAAATACTGAAATACCAATAGTTATCCTTACTCATTTCTCACGTGAGGTCACTGTAAGAATCCAGCATGAAGATCTGAGTGCAATTGATTATGTCTTTTCCTGGCTGGGAAATGCTGACCTGCTGCTGGCTATTATCAAGCTGATAGAAGATAAAATGAATGCCGAGCACGATGTTGAGATCGTTGGAGTACAGACCATTTTGCTGGTCGAGGACTCAGTTCGATTCATATCAAGCTACCTGCCTGTCCTCTATAAGGTTATACTGAACCAGGCCAAAGTATTTGCACTTGAGGCCCTGAACGAACATCAGCGGATGCTACGGATGAGAGGCAGACCTAAAGTACTATTGGCTTCAACATTAGATGATGCAGTTAAGCTTTTTCAGAAGTATAAATTCAATATGTTGGGTATTATCTCAGATGTGAATTTTAAAAGGAATGCTGACAGTGTGGAGAAAGGACAGATGGGACTTGAGTTTTTCAAACTGGTAAAATCAGAAGATAAATTCATGTCTTTCCTTCTTCAATCATCTGACGCTTCAATGGCTGCACAGGCCAGGAAACTGGGAATCGGATTTTTGCACAAATATTCCAAGAATCTTT
>SDBV01008277.1_pt1 | contig 14073 bp, 16 predicted proteins | sample 2277081 | NCBI WGS metagenome assembly SDBV01 (sample SAMN10402039, study PRJNA504765) | marine sediment metagenome | isolation source: marine sediment core GS10_PC15, 223 cmbsf | place: Arctic Ocean: Southern Knipovich Ridge | collected 2010
TTTGCGGCCGTCTGGCCGAGCGTTGCGGTGAGGAGCTGAGCAAGGACAGGAGCGTCCGCGTAGTCGGTTGCCTCAAGCAGGAACACCGTCGAACTCGTACCGTCAACCAGCGGTTTGGGCTCAATGATCCCGGTTATCCGAATCGTTTTGCCGTCGTACTTCGGCGCAGGGCGGAGTTCAAATTCAGGCGAGAAATCCACCGCACTTTTGCGAAGATAGAAATCCGGCACCGCAGCGTTTGGCTTGTGGTCCGCCTTGTTCCATTCCAACTCGTCCTCTGGCGGGAAAATCAGCCGATATTTGTCCTCGTCGTCGCCGTTCTGGATTTCAAAGGACACCACGTCCAGAAACTTGAAATTTGTCTGCCACGGCGCCGTGCCGATTGTCGCCGTCGTTGTAAGCGACTTGTCTGTGCGCCGAAACTCCGGCCAGGGCAGAGCGGCTGCAAGGTTTCGCTGAATTCTGTTCACCGTCTCCAACCCAACGCCGGACGTGAGAGTCGGGGTGTTGGTCTGCCGCATGTTGTGGCGGGCATTGGTCTGGATATCAGACAGTAGCTTCGCCATCAGGCCCTCATTATCCGCTGCTTCGGCCTCGCCACCCCGTTCCGGTTGGGAGCAGTGTCAACGGCCATGTGGAAGTACGCTCCCTCCACATCCCGCCGCAAGGTGCGGGCACGGGCATGTTTCGCCTCATCCTCCGTACCTTCCAACCACAGTGCGGCAGCCAGCTTGGCTATCGTGCGATGGTAATTTTCCGGCAAAACCGGGGTTACCATCAGATCCAACGGGGTCGGGTTGCCGATATACACCAGCCGTCCGATGTAGGTGCCATCAGGAGTCGGGGTCACCTCCAGCTGGTCTGAGTCGCCAGCCCCCAACCGGTAGAAGCGAGGCACGTCCTTATCGTCCGTGCTGTCTGCCTTCCGAAACTGGAAAACCGTTTTCTCAAACTGGTCCTCCGTCGCCTCGTCCAACTCCCGCCATTCTTTGAAATCCTCATTGTCCTTTATCCAGACGGATTCCAGACGGCGGATTCGTGCCATCGGCAAGGTATAGGTGGTCTTGCCGTCCCTGAATTGCAGGGTGTGTTCATCACGCACACGCAAAAACCACATGCCCGCACGGCGGCACAGGGTTTCGTATGCGTCGTTTATTTCGTCGAACCTGGAAAGGCGGTGATTCTTGGTGTGCCTTCTAACCAGGTCGAGAATTTCATCACCCTGCATTCTCCGGCACCTCGGGCCTGATGCCTTGCGCCTCCAGAATTTCCATCAACTCCAACAACCGGCCCCGGATAATCGGAACCCTTCTGGTAGGCTCGGGCACGTCAAAGTTCGCCACCCGAAAACGCTCAACCGCTGCCTTCATCTTTTGGCAAAGCCCGTCCATTGCTTTGGGGGGCACGGTTGGAAGTGAAGCCGTTTTAGCCAACGCATTGACCAGTTCCGCATCGTCATCGGTCAGGCCGCCATCGGGAATGGACGCTGGATTGCTGTTATCCAACGCCCTGCCATGGCGCATCACCTCGACAGGTACCTCGAAAAAAATGTTTCCACCGTTCGCGGTGTTTTGGGAGTGATTCCGCAGAATCCTCGCCATTTCATCGCTGGAGGTTTCGTAACGCCCGTCCACGCCAAACTTGATGTTGTCGCGGGGAGCGGGGTTTCCGTCGAGGTTTTTCCCGTAGCCGCACTCCTCCGGCGATAGCGTAACCGTTGGAGCGCGGTGGGGTGGCTCTGCCATAAAGACGGCGATAGGGATTGCAACTTCTATCGTTTCCATGTTTTTCTTTCGGTTTGGGTTAGGACACCGCTCGTCCAGCCGCGCCGGCAGTCACCCCGGAAATCTTCCCGTGGTGTTTTTCCGGCCCGGTTTCCAACCCCAAATCGGCCTTGATGGTTGCCACATGGTCATCCGAATCATTGTCCTGCGTGTTCGGAATCAATTGCGGGCGTCCATCCAGCCCATCACCGGTGAAATGGCGCAGTTTGAGTTCCTTCATGTCGAGCAACCTGGCATGGCCTTGTAGGGCCTCGGACAGGAACCGATCTTCCATCACGGTGAGGGTTTTGCCGGTAGGGCTGACGTAGCGGAGCACCTTTACGCCAAGGGCCATATCTTTCGTGCCGAGGTTCACCCGGCGAATCTCGATCTGATCCTTGGCCATTTCGGTCAACGCGCGAATCATGTTTGATGAGGACAGCAACAGCTTCTCGCCGGAGCCAAAGCGCATCCCCTCATCCACCAGCCACTGGTCAAATTGGTACTCGTGCAGAGTGCCGGAAACTCCCAGAACATTGGTGGAAATGAAGAAGTCGATGCCGCCCATCAGGAAGTGGCGCTGACCGTTGAGGGTGAGGTCGTTACGCTCACCGATGTACAACCTGCCGTTAAAGTCTTTGCGGAACTGCTTGAAGGCCTTGTCCAGTTGGTAATTCCAGTCAGCACCGGTGAGGTGCTTCACCTTGCGCTGCCAATCGGACATGATCACTTCCGCCCGCATCTTTTCGGCGTAGTTGAAAACCTGGACGGGCACGGTGGATTGCGCCACCTGCCGCTTGGAAACCTCGCCCTGGCTCGGCCCGATGCGGATCAGAGTGTCCTCATCGTTGATTGCAGCCGCAGCCGTCCCGGTGGAGTCCGTGGAATTGCGACCAACGGCCCGTTCGACTTCAATGGTGCTGGCCGTGGTGGAAACGGAGATGATGAACATTACCTCGCTCGTCCGCTTGTTCTTCCACAGTTGATTTGCAATGAAGGCCAGCGGCGTATCCACCTTGATGGATGTGGCCGTGGTGCCGCTCACAGCGCCGTCAACGGTATCGGTCAGGGGCAGCCAGGCATCTTCGTAAAAATCGAACTGCTTGGTTGGGGTCATCACCATGGGCATTTGGTTCAACCACGCCAAAAACCCGGCTTCTTCCAGATTGCCGTCAACGAAAACGATATCCGGCAAAATGTTCTGGACATGGAGCGCGGTCTGGAAACTATAAAGTCGGCGCCCCTGCTTGTTGGTTGCCATTTTTGTTGCCTTTCAGCTTTGGAAGAAAGCCGGGTCGGACGGGTTAGCGGAAATCTCCGTTTTGCCGGATACCCCGAACCTTACGTCGCTGCTCCATAATTCCAAACAGCCCCATAGGGTCATCCAGAGGAGCCTCATTGACTCCGGGGGTTCCGGTCACGGGAGGTATCTTTTGAAGCCTTTGCTTGCGCCCACCGGCTTCTTTTGCTCCCGCTATTTTTCCGTCCGCAAATGCTTTCTTCGATTGTTCTTCCAGCTTGGCGGTCTTCCCGCGATAGTAGTTGCCGAGGGTGTTCAACATCCCCGCCTCCTGGTCGCGCTCCATGCCGTTTTGCTGGAAAAAATCCACAGTCTCCTTCAGGTCTGATTTGCCGCTTACAACGGTTTCAATGGCCTGGAGCCTGCCGTTCAGTTGCATGTTCTTGCTGATTTCAGCCTGTTCGCGCTGATAGTCGCCCAAAATTTCGGTCATCGTTCCTGCATCGACGACATCGGTAGGGTCCATCGCTTTCAACCTGTCCAGGACGTTGCCCTTGCCGGTTGTTTGCGTTTGTTGCCCCACGTTTTGGCTCTGCGCCTTCCAGCCGTCCAAGGCTTTGCCGAGGTCTGCATCCGCGGACATGGCTTTTGACTGCCAGTCCCGGCGCATCAGTTCGGTTTTCTTATTTTCTTTTTTTAGTTCCACTATCTCGGCGGCCAAGGCCACCGGGTCGGATTCTCCTTCCTGCTCAACATCACCCTCGGTTTCGCTGCCTTCGGATTCCAATTCGTCACCAGAGGCGTCCGCATCGGCTTCGCCGTGCTCTTCACTCTCGGTGTTCGATTCGGCTTCCTGCTGCTGCTCACCAGCGGGTTCTTCCTGTTGTTCGGCAGCCGCGGGGCGCACCCCGAGAATGCTGCTCGCATCGTCCAATTGCTCAGGCATTGCCTATCCTTTCGTAGCAGCCACGCATGGCCGGATTAGGTAGACCGTGGTTGATTTATGTCGTCTCCGCCGGATTGCACCTGCGAAACGACACCCTGCTTTGCCGCCTCAATTTCAAGGCGTTGTTCCAGGAACATCCGCTCCATTTGAAGTTGATGATCCTGGAGCATTTCCACCATGGCGGAGCGATTTTCCGCGTTCGCCTTGGCGATAATTTCAGCGATGGCAGACTGGGTTTCAATGTTGATCCGCTGCGCATCCGCGTTGGCCTCAAGACTCGTCTTGGCCTGGGCGACCTGCACTTCACGCTGCCCTCGCGCGCCTTCTTTGGCCTGCTCTTGTGCGGCTGCCAATTGCATTTGCTGTTGAAAGGCCTGTTGTTGTTGCTTTTGTTGCTGCTCTGCCCGTTGCTTCTTTTCCTGCGGCGTAAAGGTGATCGCCTCAATGTCGTTCCCCATATCCTCAAGGTCTTTCCGCAGCATCGCTGTAAAATTGATTTCCTTGGCCGCCTCCTTCGCCATTTCGGGATGGTGGCGCAGCGACTCCCAGAAAATCCCCTGCTGTTGCATCCGGAAGGTTTTTGAGGCAAGGGCCTCTGCCTGGTTCAAAACCTCGACGCTCACGTCAACATCCATCTCATCGTGCTGGATGCGGCGGGCGGAGATACCAGTGCGATCATCGTTGAAGAAACCGCGAACCACATCTTTGTAGCGATTGGGGCCGATAATCGAAACAACCCGTTCGGCGCCAAAAAAATCGGGGTCGTTGAAATAGACGTTGACAATTTCGCCAATTTCTTCGATCAGCATCATTTCTTGCGAATAAATGGGTCGGAACACACCGGAGGTTCGTATTGACTGCTCCTGCACCTGACCCAGCGTTGCTCCTGCCTGCGGGTTTTGCCCCCGCATGGCATCGTTGATAGATGTTTCGGCCTTCCCCTCCTGCCCCAAAAACTGGAGGTCTTGCAGCAAATGCTGAGTGGAATCTCCCCCGGTTTCCGGGATCATAAAATCCCTCATGCTCTTCCCACTGTCGAGAATCTGCTGCACGAAATCTTTATTGAAGCGGACGTATTTCTGATTGTTTGCGTGATCCTCCTTGGTCGTTTCGTTGAACATGTTCTCGAAAACGTGAATCCTCTTTTTCACATTTTCCAGAACATCATCCACGCGGAGATTCAGAAAGGTGTTGTAAACTTCCTGAATGGAGCGGTATTGCATATTTAGCGACACTCCATCGGGCTTGTAAGGGTCGCGAATGTAGGACTTGCCACGGTAGGGTATCCCTTTGTACGGGAAGGGGTTTGGCCCCCATCGCACCAGAGCACCGTTCTTTCCACCGAGCATCACTCCGTAGGCATGGGGTTGGCCGCGGCGCTCTGTCTGAAAATAATGCAGCCCTTCGATCAGGTCATCCCTCTCTGGCCCCCTGTAATCGGCGGTCCCGATATTCATTCCCAGCAGCCGGCGCACAGTGTCATCCTGCGGCGGCGCAAACAGATTCGTGATATCGCCGATATCGCTTTTTACGTGCCAGTGCCCTACCCTGATATTTTCCAGCGCCTCTTCCCGGGTTATTACAAACCGTTCGATGATCCACGCGGAATCCTTCACATCGCCGGTCGTAATCGTCGGGTCGAGGTAGAGCATTCCCCGATCCACCACGTCCAAAAGGATATCCGGCTCCATGGTGTCAACTTTGTAGCCGACACGGATAAAGGCGGATGGGTGCTTGAGGAAATTCCAGCGCCAGCGGGGGATCACGTCTTTTCTGAACCGGTTCTTTTCCAGGTAGAAATTGACCAGCAACTCCTTCACCTTGGCCCGCTCAAACTCCACCTGGGGCGGATACAGGCCGGAAACACTGGGGCGCATTACCAAGAGGGGATTCAACTGAGAGGTTAGACCATCGAGGTGCGAAAAAACGATTTGGAGGTGCTCCATCGTTTTTTTCATAAAGATGCGCGTGTCGTCGTCGTCAAAATCCTGGTGCTCGGTCTGCCCAGGAAACAGGCCTTTAAACTGGCGCTCGGCCCGGGTGATTTCCTTGGAGATAAGGTTGGTCGTCTCCTCGGCGGAATCAAACCGGCGCCGGATCAATTCTTCGATTTGCAGGGTATCTTCGCCGCTGAGACGCGGGACAAGGTTCCCCGCCTTCGCCAGTTGGTTGCGGGCGGGGTCTAACTCGATCACATCGGCGGGGGTTTGTTCCCTCTGCTCTAGGGTGATCAATTGCCGGTCAATCTTGTTCCGGCGAGGTTTATGGCGGTGTGCCATTAAATCACCTCTGATCAGGTTGCCTAGTTCTCTTGGCCCGGCGTATTGTCGATGTACCAAAGCTCAAATTCCCACGCCGGATCGGCGGCTTGGGCGGTTCCATAGGTATCGAAAATCATGGTTGATTGCGGCCTCAGATAAACCGGAGGAACAATGATGGTCGTAGTCTCGTGATGACCCGTCACAACCACCTCTTGATTGCTTCGTACACCGTCCGAAAACCAGATATCAAACGTATCGTCTGCCGCAAGAACAGTGGTCAGGACTTCCCGATCATAAATCTTGACCTCAGAGGATTCAGCAGCCGTGACAAGCAAACCGAAATTAATTGTTGCCTTGGTAGCGGGAGCAACCCAATCAGCCTCGCCGGACTGAAGGGTTGAAACCGGAGTAATCGTGGTTCCGCCGGAAGTGTAACGATCAATCCCATCCGTATAGATATTCATTTTCAGGTCACTGGCGGTAGTATTAACTGACGTGGCCCGCAACCAAAGACGGATGGGAATGATAAGATTCGTGTCCGTTCCATCACCACCGGAATTGAACAAGGTCATCAGGTTCGCGGTCGCGGAACGCGCTGTTGCGGCATCAAGACTGGCGATCCCGGTTCCAGTCGTTGGGTTTCGCGCCACAAAGAAACTGCGGTTCAGGCCCGACGTAGAAAATTGTTTAACGGCGGGAGCCATCATTGAAAATTGATTTCCCATTTTACTTCTCCTGTTCTTGGGTTTTCATTTCTTCAGCGGTTTTACTCCCGCTCCCGCCGCAAACGCGACAGGCGTGGTATTGCATGTAGTGACTGCGGTATTTGTTCACCGCGTCGTTCAGCACAAAGCGTTTGCCTTTGCAGGCGCCACAATCCTTGACCGGATCAAAAGGGCGCCTGGTAAACCACCTTCCGCTGTCACGCGGATTCCACCCCACAGAGTAATAGCCCCGGCGGCCCCGCATCGGGTCGCGCTGAATGTGGATGTTCTCGCCCTTCCCGCTGACGTGAACCTGCGTTTCAGCCGCCATTGAGCCCGCCGACCATGATCTTCGCCCTGCCGGTGCCGTCAATTTCAAGTTTGTCCAGGATTTCCGGGGGCAAATTGTCCTGCTCATACCCGTAAATTCCTTCGATCTCAATAGCTGGGCGGTGAAGGTCGTAACGCATCAAATCGGAACCGGCATAGGTGCGTATTATCATTCCACGCCCTGCCGCAACCCCAATCCAATACTCGCAACAGGCCCGCTTATCCGCCCTGATGCTCTTGCCGTCCGGGCTGTAATAATCCGCGCCCCAAAAATCCATCCGCTTGACACCGAACAGGATACCGAGCGCGATCATGTAGTTGATGGTTTCGTTGAGGTTGAGGGAATTGTTGACCAGGGGAAGTTCGTCCATGGCCCATTGCAATGGAAACTCCACCAAGGCCGGAAACTCTGGGTAAGCACGAGAAGTGATCAGCGGAATTCGGGTTTCGCACACCGTTTCTTCAATTTTTGCGCGGGTAAATCGGATGTTGTTGCCCCAAATTTCACTTTTCATATCGTCCATAATGAAGGCCAGGGACGATGTAGCGTGTGCCTTCCACCCGCCATTCTGTGACCAGATGTACCAAGGCTCGCCGGGGGTTTTTTCCACGTCGCTGTACGCAGAGAAATCCCTTTGGGCTGACGGGCCTTGAGCGACAATACAGACGTTGGCTCCCTTGTACTTGGCGGCCAGTTCCTCGATGCTCGGAGGCTTGTAAACTCCGGGCTTAGACGACATCGGTGATCCTCGTGACGTAGATTTTCCCGGTGGCGACGACAGGCCCGGCAATGGAATAAAGTTTTCCGCCATCGGCCGGAGTCAGGTTTGTGAAGGGAGCGGTTGCCACATGGGCGCTACTGGTGCCCGTGGCCTTGACAATTTGCACGCCGAAGCAGCAGTTGGCAGAATTTCCGCCAACGATGGCGTAAACCTGTGTGGCAGAAATCGCGGGCGTGGTGGCTTCGATATTCCCTGCCACGGTCAACCCGTGCTTGCCCAAATCGGGAATGACGATGTTCCAGGATGAGTTGATCCAGGACGATTGAGCCACCCTGCTCTGCGGAAGGAACTGGTAATCGTGGCCGGTTTTGGTCATAGCGATGAAAGTCGGGGTAGTCGCATCGCACAGCATGAACCCGATGTAGGTCCAGTTCTTCGCTCGGCTGGTGCCCGGGTGACCCAAAACACCAGTGTTGAAACCGGTTTCAACGTAACTGGGGGCGGTCACGGACGGCAAAATCACGTCGCCGTCGTTGTCCAAATACATGTAGTACACGCCGATGATTCCGGCGGTTTGCGTACCCTCGGCACCAGTGGAAGCCAGATTGGTGTCCGTGCCAGTGGTAAAGGAATAGGCGACGGTCGTTTTCAGATGGATGAAATCGTCCCCATTCCAGATAACTGCCGGCGCAGTCCTGGAAGCGTTGAGGGTAAAGGTGCGATTGGATGTTCCGCCCACTGTGATCGGCAACGGGCGCAATTTGACGTGTTGGAGTATTTCGTTGGGTACTTCGGTGGCCTTTCCGTGCCACTGGTCCCCCACTCTTGTAGGCGGGCGTCCGAGAGTCATTGTTTGTTCTCCCTGTCCTGTGTTGCGGGCTTTGTCTCACAACGAGACTTTTGCCTACAATTCAGGCAGAAAGAACGGGAATCAAGACTTGAGGTGCTTGTTTACTGGGCCGAAACAGCGGGGGCGGGCATGATCATCAACTTGCGCGCCAGTTCGTAGTCCTCGGGCGTATCTATGTCCACACAGCGCGAAAGTGGTATCTCGTAGCCCAAAAGACGGGGGCCATAAAACGTGCCAAGGGCGAGAAAGGGCGTAGTACGGCACCATGTAAGAGTGCCGTTGCTGGAAACCTGCCGTGGATGGGGAAGGGAATGGGACTTGTACTTGAACGATTTCGGGTAGAGTTTCCGCAGAAATCCGTTTTCCTCGACCAGCGCGTGCAGCGGTTCAAAATTGAACCCCGAAACGCCCATTACGAAATCGGTCTGGTTCAGGAGTTCAAATGATTTGTGGAAATCGTCCGGTTCAAGGAACAACGCCGTGGCGAACACGCAGCAAAAATACTCCACCTCCACCTTTTTTACGTCCGCCAGCACGTTGAGGACATTCCGGCAAACGTTGGCGACCGTGCTGGTCTTGGCCCGGAGAGCGGCCGGGCTGGGGAACACCTTGCAGCCCAGCCCTTCAGCAATCTCCCGCGTTTCCTGGTCGGCAGTGGACACGATGATCTGGTCGAACATTCCACTTTTCTGCGCGGCTTCCACCGGATAGGCCATCATCGGCTTGCCGTTTACCAGGGCGATGTTCTTCCCCGGCAGGCGATGGGACTTGGTGCTCGAAGGGATGATAGCAACTCTCACAACTCGGGCCTCCTCCATTCGATTGAGCCATTGGGCTGCCTGTACGGGCTTCGGCGCCCGACCTTTCGCTTCTCCCGTTCCTCGTCGGTCATGTGCCGGCGATTGGAGCCCATTGCGCGCTCCACGTTTCGGATGGCCTGAACAAACTCGGTCATTTCATCAATCCCTTCCAGGGAGAACATGTGCTCCGGGCTGCGCTGGGAACGGTCGAGGGTGATGGTTTTTTCCACCAGGTCGGCCCCCAACGCCACCGCAGCCACGTCCATATCTCGGCCGGGGGTGTGGTCGGAAAATCCGATGGGGTACGGGAACATCCGTTTCAAGGTCGGGATGATGTTGAGGTTGATCCCGTCCAACTTGGCAGGGTACCCGGAAGGGCAGTGGTGGATGATGATGTCCTCGTTCCCCTCCGCGACAATTACATCCACCGCATCCTCAATTTCACCGAGGGTGGCGTTGCCGGTATCCAGTTGAACGCAGACTCCGCTTTGCGCCACCTTGCGAAGCAGCGAAAAGTGGTTCACGTCGCCGGATGAAATCTTGATCGACGGGCAGCCGATCTCCACAAGGAAATCCACCTCGTTGTCGAACAGCGCAGTGCAGAAAAAGTCAATCTGCCAATCATCACAGATGTGTTTCAACTCGATCCATTCGCTTTGCCTCAATTCCCGGCGTTTGAGAATTTCCAGCAAAGGTTCCGTGACCGTTTCACCGCCCTGAACGCCGTAGGAAATTTCCTGGTCGGGATCAGACATCAGTCGCACGTAGTCCCCCATCTGGAATTTGATGGCATCCGCGCCCGCCCTAACTGCCCGCCTCGCCAAATTTATTGCGGATTCCAGGCCCGTATGGGTAGCGCCAGCCTCGAATACGATGCACACCTTATCGGGTTCCATCATCCGATGATCCTCCCGACCATGAAGGCTTCAGCACCCACCAACCCCGCCTGAGAACCCCGGTCATAAGCGTGATGCAATATCGCCATTCGCCCCCGGGGGTGGTTGTGCTCGCGCATTTCACCGCTGTATGCCTTCTCCATCACGTCGGCTTTATGACCGGCGTTTATCCCCACAAATTTCTGAGGTTGAAACGTCAAAGGGAACGCCCACTCGGTATTCGACGGCCCCTCGAAGAAATAGAGTTCCTTCACCGGATGGCCGGGCTTGGGGCGGGAGGCGCACAGCACGGCCTCGTTGATACGGCGGTGGTCAACCGACAGGTCGCCGCCGTAGTGGGTATACACAACCCAGGGCCGGACCCGGTCTATCGCAGCCTCTACCAGGTGCGCCAAATCCAGAATATCCACCGAGTCAAACCGGCTGTCCGGCAGTTCATGGATTTGCAGGGACTCCACCCCCAGCAGATGGGCGGCCTTGTGTGCGTTCCTCCATGCAGGAGCGGCGGCCATGGCCTCTGCCTCTTTTTCAAAAAGGTCTTTGAGTCGGTGGCTCCGCTCCAGTTTGTACCCCCGCACGTCACCGCCTCCATCGGTCATTATCAAAATGTGAACCTTGTCCCCGGCCTCGACGTGCTTGATGATGGTGCCGCCGCAGCCAAGGACTTCATCGTCACAATGTGCCGCTACGACCAGAACGGTTTTCTGGCCGGTGAAAGTCACCTCGGCTTTTTGGTTCAAACCGAAGATTTCCTCTGGTGTTTTGAGATCGTGAAAATCAGGCTGTAAACCGGGATTGGCAGTTTTCAGAGATTCTTTCGCCGATTCATTGCCGAATATTGGTCCAGAAAGCAGTGAAAATCCGCTCATGGCAACTCCTTTTGCATCATCCATGCGTCCAGCACGGACAGGTTGGGAATGAAATCCCCGTGAAGCTGGGGGTATGGCTGCATCTGGTAATCGTGGTACTTCACCTCGATCCCGGCCTTTTTGAACGCTTCATCGTCCAGATAATCGCGCCCCAGCGGGCCGGACAGGTAGGTGTCGGCGTTGGCGTCCTTGCAGATTGCCAGCACCAAATCCTGCTTCTTCTCCGGTTTCGGCCCGACCAAGCGAAGGGGTGTATCAATCCCGTACTCCGCCAACCAGAACCGAAGTTGGTTGACGCAGAGCGTGGTGAGCATGTTGTTCCTCAGCTTGAAAAGCTCCCTCAACCGGGGGTAGCAATCGTCAAACCGGGGCGCCCGGCGATAGGCATGGAAAATGGTTGCCAGGTGCCCGTCCTTCCACGGACTCATTGTGCTGATTTTGGTTTCGGCAATCGTCCCCGCCATGTGGCCCTTTATGCCAACGGGCAGAGTAATCCAGTGGGTTCCGTGCCGGGTTTTGATCCGGTTCCGGTTGGTGAACGACCCTTTTTCAAACTGAACGAACGACAGGATGAAAAAAGAATCCACCTGTTTGATACGGTCGATGTAACCGGGATACGGAAGGAAGGCCGGCTGGTGGATAGCGATGGTGGTCATTTGAATGCTGCAATCGTGAAGTCATGGTCAAGGTAGGAACAGTCTAGTTTCAACTTACGAGTATATCGCTCCCGACAACCCGCCAGGGTTTCAGCCGGGTCGCGGACGTACCCAATGCCCCCCACGGACACACAATCGTCGGGCGCCCAAGTGCTCTTACAATTGAAAGCCATCATTCTCCCTGCGGACTCCCACATGGCGTCCAGCATCGACCAGAAAATCTTATCGCTGGAAATGGTGAAGGTGCCGGAGGCAACTACAACATTGGCGGGACGTGGCTCATCGCGGAGGTCGTGGGTTTCAAAATCTCGTTCGGGGTAAATGATCTTGGAGGCCGGAATAAATTCGGGAATCAAATCAATCCCCAGATATGCGTTACTTTCATCCAGATATTCAATAAATTCCCCACGCCCACACCCCACGTCCAAAACAGAATCATTCCCTCTGACAAGTTCCGCCAGCACCTCAAATCGCCTGGACTGCAACTCCTTGCTTCCCCACCGGACGGCCCGCCACGGTTCCGGTCGATTGACGACATGAACGTAAATATGGCGCAGAAGGGGAAGATATTTTTCATCGGAAATCTGGCCGGCAACCCACATGGCGTCACTCGCTTTCAAAGATGGTTTTTCGCATTTCCAGCTTGATTCGGTTCCAATGGTCGTTGAACATGGCGATGCAGATAACGTCCTCAAACAGCCCGTTCTTCAGCCGGTGGGATTTCAGCAGCCCTTCTTCAACCCAGCCGAATTTGCTGTGAACCTTGAGAACCCTGGTATTGAACGGGAACACCTCGCCGCACAGCTTCCGAATCTTCAGGACTTCAAAAATGTGCTCCAGGGCCAGATATTCCATCGCCGTCCCCGAACCCTTGGGAGCCCTATCATCGCCGCGAGAATACCCCCAGTAGCAGGTGCCGTTTTTCTCATCTATCCGGGAAATTGAAAGTTGGCCGATAGGGATTGCCAGGTACAGAAAAATCAATTCCTGAACGGTGTCATCCGTCACGACCCCGCCATACCAGTCCCGGTGCTCATCCTCGGTAATGATGTGGTCATTGGCCATGAACTCCCTGATGTGGTCGGCGTTACGCCACGCTAGCAAAACAGGCAGGTCGTCCTTGCGTATGGGCCGCAGGTAAAATTCTTCGTACAGCATCACAATCTCCTGAATTTTTTGGCTTCCAATTCTTTTTCGGTTGGCTTGAACTCGCCGGAGCCCAGCATCTTTTCAGCTTGGCAAATCGCCTGGACGTAGAAAGCCAGTTCGCCGGGATCGGCAGACCAGGAGTGGTCTGGACCTTCCATGGAGTGGTCCAGGGTGAAATGTTTCTCGAATACCGTGGCGCCCAGAGCAACGGCCATGATGGCTGCTGTGTTGCCTACGGTGTGGTCGGAGAGGCCCAAGCGAAACCAGGGTTGATTTGTCTCCATCTCATTCAAACGCTTCAAGTTTGCTCCTTCCGGCGGGCACGGATATTCCGAGGTGCAAACCAAAAATGTTAGCTTGCGTGGAGAAATGCTCCCGCCGTATTGTTTAAGCGTTCCCATAATTTCTTTGCCAGAAGCCATACCAGAACTCATTATAGCCGGGATATTGAGTTGAACCACCGCTTTCCATAGTTCAAAATTACCCAGATTATCGCTCGAAATCTTCACCTCTTCGATGCCCAGTTCCAGCAAATCCTCGAAATCCCCAACCGTCTGCGGACTGCAAAGGAAGCCCACCCCCTGCTTCTCGCACTCCGCCTTGACCTCCCGCCACTGGTCGAGCGTAAAGCGCACCTTCTCGAAAAGCTCCCGCAGGTTGCAGCCTTGCCAGACCATATCCGGGCGGAAGTGCTGGGGGTCGATATGCTGGAATTTACAGGTTGTCACACCACAGAACGATGCAACTCTGACCATTTCCAAAGCAGTTCCCAAATCGCCATTATGATTCGGGCCGACTTCCGCGATGATTCTCATGCTGTTCCTCACCTCAATTTTCCGTCATCGCCAATTTTGATGAATTCGTTGGTCAATTTCCTCGGAAGCCCA
>SDBV01008278.1_pt1 | contig 14073 bp, 11 predicted proteins | sample 2277081 | NCBI WGS metagenome assembly SDBV01 (sample SAMN10402039, study PRJNA504765) | marine sediment metagenome | isolation source: marine sediment core GS10_PC15, 223 cmbsf | place: Arctic Ocean: Southern Knipovich Ridge | collected 2010
GGCCTGCTCGCCAGGAATTTTCGAGGCATCAAGCGCCATACGCGAATTGTACCTAATCGGAGCGGCATCGAGAAATAGCGCCACCCCGCGAAACTTGTCTGAAAGCGAGCGGGTGTTTAGTATGCAGCGTGTCGGCCAGACCAACAGCACTCGCGGCGGCACGCGAGAGTTTCGAGTTTCCCTTTGCATGACGTAACAGAAATTCTGCCCAAGGCAACGAACATCATTCAGGTAGGCATGGACCGCGGCCTGCACATCGGCGCGCAGCTTTACGTTTCCCTCAGAGGGGAATGCCTCGTCGATTGCGCGCTCGGGCTGGCCGATGCAGACGCGAACGACGGCGAAGGCATCGCGCTGACGGCCGATCACCTCATGCTCTGGCTTTCCGCCTGCAAACCCATCGGCGCGATCGCCATCGGCCAGCTGTGGGAACAGGGCCAGATCGACCTCGGCGCCCCCATCGCCGACACCATCCCCGAATTCGGCGCGCACGGCAAAGACCAAATCACGATGCGCCATATTCTCACGCATACCGGCGGCTTCCGCGACGCCGGACTCGAATTCGCCGAGAAGGACTGGGACGAGGCCGTCCGCAAAGTCTGCGACACGCCACTCGAAGAGGGCTGGCTCATCGGGAAGACGGCCGGCTACGACGCGCGCGGCGCCTGGTACATCCTCGGCGAAGTCATCCGGCGCATCAACGGCCGCCCCTTCCACCAATACGTCCGCCAGGCGATCTTCGATCCCACTGGCATGTACGATTCATGGATCGGCATGACGTCCGACGCCTACCGCGAATGCGGCGCACGCATTGCACCGATGTACACAACCGAAACCAGCCCCCCGCAAGAAACCGACATGCACTCCGAGGCGAACTGCACCGCATGTTTTCCCGCCGGCAACGCCATCGGCCCCATCCGCGAGCTGGGCTACTTTTACGAAATGCTCCTCGACGGCGGAGATCGCCAAGGCGTGCGCGTGATCAAGGCGGCCACGGCCGAAGAATTCACCTGGCCCCAACGCGTCGGCACCTTCGACCAGACCTTCCGCCACAAGATGGATTGGGGCCTGGGATTCATCCTCGACTCAAAGCAATACGGCGAGCGGACCGTCCCCTACGGCTACGGCCTGCACTGCTCGCAACACACCTTCGGCCACGGCGGCAGACAATGCTCCACCGGCTTCGCGGACCCCGAACACGGTCTCGTGGTAGCCCTGGTCTTCAACGGCATGCCCGGAGAGCCCCGCCACAACAAGCGCATCCGTGACTTCGCCACCGCACTCTACGAGGACCTGGACCTCGTCCGATAACGCCCGCGCCTCACTCAGTCGAGAGGCGTGACCCGGGCGCCGTCCACAAGGTCGTTCTTCAACTCAGAAACGACCACCGTTTCCGGCGTGACCCCCTCAAGAATCTGCGCCCAATCCTCGTTTCTCAACCCGACCTTCACCGGCGTCAACGCCGCCCGCCCGCCTTCCACGACGAACAACGCCCAGCCACCGCTGTGCCTGAAGACCGCCCGGTCGGGAACGGCGAGCGCATCCACCGCCTCAGCCGTAATAACGTCCACATCCACCCTCGTACCCGGCCGAAGCCCCACGTCCGAATTGTCGAATCCGATGAGTGTACGCACACGCTGCTGCTCAACGCCCAGCGCAGAGATCTTCATGAATCCCGAAGGATAAATCCGGCTCACCGTCCCCTCAAGCGTCCGCCCCTGAAGCGCCTTCCCCGAAATAAGAACCGTATTCCCCACGCGCACGCGCGACACCTCTTCAGACAGAACGTCGCATTCGATTTCAATCGACTCAAGATCGCCGATCTTCAACAACGGAGTGCCCGCCAGGAGCACCCGCTGGTCCTCCTCGAACTTCTCAAGCACCGGACCCGAGACCGGCGACGTTATCCTGGTCTTACCGAGATTTTCATGAAACATGGCCAACTGCGCTTTCAGCATATCGATCTCAGCCTCAAACCTCTCCCGCTGATACTCATTGTCATCGATCGAATTCAGCAACCGCTCCCGCGCGAGTACCGCCTGCTCAAGCGCCTTCCGTGCGGCGTCCTCCTCAAGCTTGGTGCGTTCACGGTCCTTGCTCAGGCCTCTATAGCGCATTTCAGCCTCATCAAAGAACGACTCGCTCGCCGTACCCGTTTCGAGCAGCCCCTTCGCGCGGTTATAGCTGCGTTCCGCCTCGTCATAATTTATACCGATGACCGCCCGGGTCTTGCTCGCAATCTCCAGCAAATCCGCCTTTTCAGTGACATGCAACTTCGCCGACGCAATGTCCTCCTCCTTCGGCTTGGCCACATCGACCCCCGCAACATCTGCCCTCTTCTGGGCAATACGCGCTTCGATCTGGAGGATCTCCTGCTTGAGGTCATAGGGATCGATATGCGCCACCACCCGCCCCTCTTCAACTTCATCGCCAACCTCAAGCGTCATACGTTTCAGCGTCCCCGACACCGGCATATCCACGATGTACTCATCCGCAAGCCGCGTCTTTGCGTCATCCGTGACGTATTCGCGCACCGTCACGACAGAAGCCGCCTCCATCTCAACGGGCAGGGCCTGCCCCACGAGGGCCACATAGCCCGCAACACCAGCCCCCACCACAACAACTGCTACGATAATCGCCCGCTTCATCTAACTACTCCTTTTTACTCGCGCGATTTCAGCGTTTCCACCAGATCGAGCGCATGGATCTTATGGCGCACGGCGAAATTCGCTATGGCAATAAAGACCGTGGTAATTGCGGTCGAAATTACCAGGGTATTCGGCGCAATGAAGAACGGAAAGCGAAACAACTCCGTGTCGTACATGTTCATCATAGCGCGGCAAATCAGCAGCCCCAGGGGAATGCCCAATACAAGACCGGCCGCGCCGGTCATAAAGTTCTCGTTGAACAGGATACGCCCAACCTCTTGCTTGGAAAACCCGAGCACCCGCAACGAAGCCAACTCACGTTCACGCTCGGCCAGCGAGACGGTCGTCACGTTATAGATGATGGAAAAAGCAATGACCCCCGCAAAGATCACCACCGTGATATTCATGATCCACATACTCTGCGCGAGGGTATCCTCAAGACTCTTGCGCGAGTCCTCCTTGACCTCGACCGCGCCGACCAGCGGGACGTCCTTGAGTTGCTCGTTAAGCGCGCGTGCCATGCCCCGATCCGTGCGCAGCAACACCGCGTTCAGGGCGTAACTCTCGCCCAGTACCCGGCTCAGCGCCTTCTGGTTCATATAGCTGCTCATGCCGAAGAATTCTTCAACGATCTGCGACACCCGCACCTCTTTCTCATCCGTGATCCGGCCCATCAGAGGCTTCAGCGTCACAAAATCGCCCACGCCCACCGCCAGCGATTCGGCCAACACCGACGACAAAACCAGCCCGTCTTCCCCGACGTCGATAGGGCGCCCGTCGACGTCCAGCAAAGTCTGCAATTTCGAATCGCGCGGTAGCCCGATCACCAGCACGTCCTTCTTCCGCCACCCGTTCCGCATCTCAAAAGGATATTGGAGAACCGGCTCCGCCTCCCGGACATACTTAAACCGGGCCGCCTCGTGCAGCGCATCCACCCCGCGCTCCATCACAAACGACACCTTCACGTCCTGCTTCTGCGTCCGTTCCCACTGGTACTCGATGATGTAGTCCATGGCATCCATCGCATAGAAGCCGATAATCAGCATCGCACTCGATATCATGACGCCAAACACATTCAGCGAAGCCCGGAGCTTATTGCGCGAAACATTACGCGCAATCATCTTCCAGCTGAAGCTCAGCCGCACCCACAACACCGTGAACCGCTCAAGAAAGGTCCGCGTCCCGAGCCGCGGCGCCGGGGGGCGCATCGATTCAGCGGGGCTCATCTGGCCCGCCCGCCGCGCCGCAACGACGGCCCCAAAAAGGGAAAACGCCAAGGAAATAGCCATCGCACGCACAAGCACATCCGGATACACCCGAGACTGGAGAATTGGAAACTGGTAGTACTGCACATACACGCGGATCAGGCCCGTAGCAATCAGATGCCCGGCCAAGAAACCCAGCAAGCACCCTGCAACCGACATAAGGAGGGCATAAAGCACATAGTGCCAAGCGACCGCGAGGTTCGAGTACCCATAAGCCTTCATCAGACCGATCTGCGTGCGTTCATTCCGCACCATGCGATTCAGCAAAACCATGATGACCAGCGATGCGATGCCGAGAAAGATCGCCGGCATGACCTTTGCGCTCACGCCAAGACCCTTAATCTCTTCGGAAAGAAAATTGTTGGATACCTGGTTCTCCTTCTTGATCTTCGCGAATATGCCATAAGAATCGAGGAGGTGGTCCGCCGAATCGAGGATCTCCTCCAACTGCTCCAGGTCCTCGACCGAACCCACGATGTTATTGCACGCCGCCTGCATATTCATCGCGTCCTCGGCGAAGCCCTCAGGCACCCAGAGAATCCCAAAACGCTCCGGCGATGGGACAAACTCCTGGACATTGCGAATGATGTAGACGTATTCAGGCGAAAGCCCCATGCCCACTATCCGCAACGTGTGCTTTCGGCCATCGATGGTCGCATCCAAGCTGTCCCCAACGACCAGGCCGTTCGCCTCGGCAAACTGTTCGCTGAGAATCACCTCCTCCATCGCCCCAGGCTCAAAATATCGCCCATCCGTCACCACAATGTTATTCAGCACGCTCTGCCGCCGGTCGGGCATCGAGACAATCCGCCCCGTACGAGCCGCGTCCACGCCCTCGACGTCGAGCTTCACTTCCTCCACGATCCGCCCACGCACCTGCCGCACCCCCGGGATCTCCTGGACCTTAAACAGCGCCGTGTTGGGCGCACGCTCCAGCATAATCTCGAAATCGGCAAAACGGTTCTGGGCGTAATACGTGTCGCGGGTCAACACAAGGTTGCGATGGACGGCCGTCATCGCGATATAGCACGCCGTGCCACAAAGTATGACCGCCACCACCGCAATCACCTGGCCGCGATTACGGTACATCGTGCGAAGCAGCTTTTTCGTGAGAACGGACATCACCAATCCACGTCTTCAACGCTCTTCCGTTCGGCGTTACTGACGACCCTGCTAACCGCACCGTCCACCATGCGGATCACACGGTCGCCGATCTCCCCGATAGACGCGTTGTGCGTAATGACCACGAGCGTCGTGCCAAGCCTCTGGTTCACATCGACCAACGCTTCGAGCACCACTTTGCCGGTCGCAACATCAAGCGCACCTGTGGGCTCATCGCACAAAAGAATCTGCGGGCGCTTAGCGACCGCGCGCGCGATCGCCACCCTCTGCTGTTCACCCCCCGACAACTGCGCGGGGAAATGGTCCTTCCGCTCCAGCAGCCCCACGATTTCCAACGCTTCCGAGGCATCCATCGGGTCCGTGGAAATCTCAGTCGCCATTTCCACATTCTCCTTCGCCGTCAGGTTCGATATCAGATTGTAGAACTGAAAAACAAAACCGATGTTGTGGCGGCGATACAGGGTCAGTTCATGCTCCGAATAAGCGCCCAACTCCTCATCGCCAAAATGCACACTCCCCGCCGTTGGCGTGTCCAGCCCCCCGATAATATTCAGCAGCGTGCTCTTACCCGAGCCGCTATGGCCCAAAATCACGATGAACTCACCCGCGACGACATCGAGCGTCACACCCCGCAGCGCCGACACGGTCACCTCCCCCATCCGGTATTCCTTCGTGAGGTCCTCGATGCGATAGACCCGCTTCGGTGCAACGCTGCCCTTCGTATCCATACCGTCATACCCTCAAAAGCATAATGAGAGTGTCCGCGACTTCGTCCAGAATCGCCGAAGCCGTCGATTCAGGATCGTTAATCTCCCGGTGCAACAGCGCGCCGTCCAGATATGCCATGACCATCCGCGCCGCCGAATCCACCGCGACCTCCCGGAACTCTCCGTCCTCAATGCCCTGCCTCAAGACACTCTCAAGAAACTGCCTGTCCGCCAAGTAGTTCTCCTGAATCCACGCCTTAAACTCCTCATCACGCACAGCCAACGCATAGAACTCCAACTGGGCACGCGCCAATTCCGGCTGCGCGGCCGCATTTCGTTTCACAGCGCCGATCATCATGCACAGCCTCTCCGTGGCCGACTTTTCGCCGTCGAAGATCTCCCCCAGGCCATCTGTGAATTCCTGTAGCCACCGCTCAACAAGGCTCTGAAAAAGCTCCCGCTTACTCTTGAAATGCCAATACAACGAACCCTTGCTAAGATTCGCCCGAGCCGCGATAGCGTCCATCGAGGCTTCATGGTAACCCTTTTCAGCAAAACACGTTATGGCTGCAAGCAAAATCTGCTCACGACGCTCTTCTTTTGATCGATGCATAGTCATATCAAATAAACCGACTGGTCAGTCTATTATAGTCACCAGGCAGATCCAAATCAAGGAGACCCTAAGAATGCCCCTGAGCCACTCGCGGTACCCAAAGGCCAAAAGAACCAGGCAGGCGCTATTTCTTCCGCCTGGAGAGGAGGCGCTTATAGTGCTCGATGCGGGCATCGAAGAACTTGAACAACTGCTCGTGGAGCTCTCGGTTCGACGCCGCGATCACCGAGCGATGGTTCACTACGCTCGAATCCAGCAGAAGCACATCGTCGAAGTCCTTGCCATAAGCGTCCGTCACCGTGCACCCGGCTTCCTGCGCGATCAGCAACGCCCCTACGAAATCATACGGGCACACCCCCAAAACGATCCCCCGTCCCGCATTAATGAAAGAATCCTCGACGACGGGACGGATGTCCCTGTAGAAACGGTTCGCAATATCGATACAGGCGTCCAACTGACCACTTACCAGACGCGTCAGACTATAAGAAGTGCTGTTGCACGCAAAAAAACCGCCCTTAAGGCTCGTGAGATCGATAAGCTTGGCAGCAACCGGAAAGATAAGCTCAGCGGGCCGCGCGGGGACCGTCATCGACCACGCAACCTTCTCTAGGTCCGTATTGCCCGAGAGCCTTATCTTGCGCGAATGGCCGTCCACGTACATTCGCGCGCCATTGTCCCGCTCCGCGTAGAAAGTGCGGTTACCCAATATCTCCATGACAAGAGCGCTGTCAATGTCCGCAAAAGTCGGCCGCTCGATAATGCGCGTACTGCAAACCGATACAACGCACCCCTCGAACCCATTCTTTGCCGCGCGCGTGCCGTCAATCGGATCCACAACCAGCAAGTTCTTCGGTTGACCACTCGAGAACGTCGTATAGCCCGCGTCCTCGCTGTAATACGCCACGGGAACGCGCGCACGCTTCAGAAAATTCAAAAGGGCCTTCTCGGCGGTCTTGTCCAACTCGAAGGTAGCGTCGCCACTCGGGGCCGTGCCAACAATTTCCCGGCCCTTGGCGGCCGCTATCGCGGGTTGCACCGCCTTGCAGACGGTCTGGGCCAGATCCTGAAGAAACTCGCGCGGCAACGCCTTTACACCAGCCACATGCCGCCGCGCGGGCTTTACAATGCTCGCCTCGGCCGCCTTCTTTGCCGCCACCTTCTTGGTCGCACCGCTATTCGAACCCTTCGCGCTCGACTTCTTCGCCGTGGCGGACTTCGCTGCCGATCTAGCCTTGTTGGCCTTCTTGGCTGAGCTTTCCGACGACGAAACTGGGCTGGCCTTCTTCTTGGAACTGGCCCCACTGTTCTTTGTGGCCGTCTTCTTGGTGCGGGCCGGAGATTTAGATTTTGATGATGCTTCAGACTTAGACTTTACATCCGCCATAGCTGCCTCGGGACAATTACAATAGTCGAAAAATGCCAGCGCAATACATGTAAACTACTGTGACTCAACGATTAACACTGGTGGGACGGCAGAAGAATCGAAGGATCCTGCCACAATACGTAACGGTAAGCGAAACCATGAGAGAGAGATTTTAGCAGTTCTGAGTTACTTTGTAAAGCTTTGGAAGTCCGGCAACAAGGACACCTTTCTCACGAGGCGCAACTCACCCATTGTTGATATCACTGGGCTTGTGGTGAATAGTCTTCATGTATTCCCGGATTCCAAGTACTCTCTGCCCGCGCCCCTAGACCCAAATGACATAGCTACGTTCACTGACTTGGGTCATCAAGACCTCTACCGTCCTCTTAGCATCGATGGCTCGGTCCGCGGATCGAGCGGCACATTGCACTTTGAAGGACCGGGCTACCCGTACGCTGACGGCGAGCGATTGAATCGCCTCAAACCGGTATGCTATAAGTCGTTGCGTTTCACGCATTTGCTGGTGCGCTCGCCCACCTTGGCGCGTGCCCCGCGCGCGACCTGACACGCCCACGGATACCACACATGCCCGCCCCCAGCCGCCCATGACTCGACCACTGATATTGCTCACGAATGATGACGGCGTGGAATCGCCCGCCCTTCAGATCCTCGCGGACGTCTCGGAGGATCTAGGGGAAGTCTGGGTGTTCGCACCCGACCGCGAGCAGAGCGGCGTCGGCCACGGCGTATCGCTGCACCGTCCCCTGCGTGTAACCGAAGTCCGAGAGCGCTGGTACGCTATCGACGGCACGCCAACGGACTGCGTCCTGCTCGCCACGCGCCAGTTTCTGGATCGCAAGCCCGATCTCCTCCTGTCGGGCATCAATTCCGGGCCCAACCTCGGCGACGACATCACCTATTCGGGCACGGTCGCCGGCGCATACGAGGGCATGCTCCTGGGCATTCCCTCAATCGCGCTGTCAAACGCCAGCTACGACCCTACCGACTACCAAACCGCCGCCAGATGCGGCGCGCTTCTCGCCAGGCACGTACTCAAGAACGGACTGCCGAAAGACACCGTGCTAAACGTCAACGTCCCGAACGTGCCCTACGAGCAGCTCAAAGGCATTGCGATCACACGTCAAGGACTCCGCGAATTCGAAGATGAAATCATCGAGCGAGAGGACCCCAGGGGAAAGACCTACTACTGGATTGGCGGCGCCCGCCCAAAGGGCCTAAACCATCCCGGCACCGACATCGAAGCGACCGAAAACAATCAAGTGAGCGTGACCCCCCTGCACCGAAACCTCACCAACCTCGACGCCTTCGAAGCGCTCGAGGCGCGGAACATTCAGCTATGAAGCTCATCAAGCGACTCTACGACTGGGTCCTCGGCTGGGCCAACACACCCTACGGCGCACCCGCCCTGTTCATCATCGCCTTCGCCGAATCAAGCTTCTTCCTCATCCCGCCAGACGCACTCCTCATCCCCCTGTGCCTAGGCAAGCGAGAACGCGCATTCCGCTTCGCTGCGATCTGTACGGCGGGATCGGTCATCGGCGGCCTCGCGGGCTACGCCATCGGCTGGGGCCTGTGGAGCGTCGTCAACGAATTCTTCTTCGCTTACGTTCCCGGCTTCAACGAAGAAGTCTTCGCGCAGGTCCAGGACATCTACCACCGCTGGGATTTTTGGTTCGTCTTCATCGCCGCATTCACGCCTGTCCCCTACAAAGTGATCACCGTGACGGCAGGCGCCTTCGGTCTAGACCTCTGCAGTTTCACGATCGCCACAATCATCCGCAGAGGCGCGCGCTTCTTCGACGTCGCGGCCCTCCTGTACGCCTACGGCCAACCCATAGGCGACTTCATCGACAAACGCTTCAACCTCCTGACCATCGTATTCACCATTCTCCTTCTCGGCGGCATCTACCTCATTCGCTTTGTGCTACACTAAGCGCTGAAATGGTCGCGGCAGGGGGGCGGCGCACATGTGCGGTATCGTCGGATACATCGGTGAGAAAAACGCCGTCGACATCATACTAGACGGCCTTCATCGCCTCGAATACCGCGGCTACGACTCCGCTGGCATCAGCGTACTTACAGACGGCGAGCTCGACTCCGTCCGTAGCGTCGGCAAACTCGCCGCACTCGAATCAAAACTCAAAACTACCCCTCTTTCAGGCCCATCCGGCATCGGCCATACACGCTGGGCCACCCACGGCGTCCCCAGCGAAGCCAACGCGCACCCACACCACGACGACCCCCAAGCCATCGCAGTCGTCCACAACGGCATCATCGAGAACTACCTCGAACTCGGCGCCAAACTCCGCGAGAAAGGCTTCGAGTTCCGCAGCGAAACCGACACCGAGACCATCGCCCACCTCATCCGGCTCTATTTCGAAGGCGACCTCTTCACGGCCGTCAAACGCGCACTCCAAGATGTCCGCGGCGCCTACGCCATCGGCGTCATATGCTCCGACGACCCCGGCGTCCTCGTCGCCGCACGCAGCGGCAGCCCCCTCGTCGTGGGTCTGGGCAAAGACGAGAGCTTCATCGCCTCCGACGCCGCCGCGATCCTCAACTACACGCGCGAAGTCCTCTACCTCGAAGACGGCCAGGCATGCGAAGTCCGCCGCGACGGATACACCGTGCACGACCTTCAAGGCGTCCCGCAGCAACTCGATATCCAGACCGTCGACTGGGACCAGTCCCAAGCCGAAAAGGGCGGATACCCCCACTTCATGCTCAAAGAAATCCACGAGCAGCCCGAGGTCATACGCAACACCATCGGCGGAAGAATCTCAAAAGACCACAGCGAAGTCGTCTGGGAAGACGGCCTCCTCGACGACTCCCTCCTTGAGACATGCGACCGGATCATGATTGTCGCATGCGGCACCGCCTGGCACGCCGGACTCGTCGGCAAACGGCTAATCGAATCCCTCGCTAAAGTCCCCGTCGAAATCGACATCGCCTCCGAATTCCGCTACAGAGACCTCCTCATCCCCCCCAACACAATCGTCATGGCAATCACCCAATCCGGCGAGACCGCCGACACGCTCCAGGCCCTCCGCGCCGCCAAGAACCGCGGCGCGACCATCCTCTCCCTCGTCAACGCCATTGGCTCCACCATCGCGCGCGAATCCGACGCCGTCATCTACCTGCGCGCCGGACTCGAGATCGGCGTCGCATCGACCAAGGCCTACACCGCCATGCTCGCCGCCCTCACCCTCCTGGCCGTCGACCTCGGACGCCGCCGCAAGTCCCTGACCGCGCAAGAAGCCACGGCCCTGCTCACCGGACTCCAGCAGGTCCCCACAAAAATTCAAGAGATCCTCGACAACCAAGGGTCCATCCTTCAATGCGCGGCAGACAACCGCTTTCGCGACGCCAATAGCGCCCTCTTCCTTGGCCGCGGATACAGCCTGCCGACCGCGCTCGAAGGCGCCCTCAAGCTCAAAGAAATCAGCTACATCCACGCCGAAGCCTACGGCGCAGGCGAAATGAAACACGGCGCAATCGCCCTCGTCACCGACAAACTCCCCGTCATCTTCATCGCACCCCGCAGCGCCACCCACGAGAAAATCATCTCCAACATCCAAGAAGTACGCGCCCGCAGCGGCATCATCCTCGCCATCGCCACCCAAGGCGACACCGGCATCGCCCAACACTGCGACGAAGTCATATACATCCCCGACTGCCCCGAGCCCCTCTCCCCCATCCTCGCCGCCATCCCCCTCCAACTCCTCGCCTACTACATCTCCGTAAACCGGGGCTGCGACGTAGACCAACCAAGAAACCTAGCCAAATCCGTCACCGTCGAGTAGCTCCCACCCGAATCGCTCCGCCAAGCACTACGCCAAGCCGAGTAGCCCTTAGGGGGTGGAAATTGACAGTGGTGTTCAGGCCAGGTCGCGGTTGGTGGCGCCGCTTAGGAGTAGCCATATGAAGAAGGGGCCGCCTAGGAGGGCGGTGATGACGCCGACGGGGAGTTCTGCTGGGGCGAGAATGGTGCGGGCGAAGGTGTCGCATAGGGTAAGGAATGCGCCGCCGAATAGGCAGGATGCGGGGGCGAGGTAGCGGTGGTCGGGGCCGATGAGGAGGCGGCAGATGTGGGGCACCATCATGCCGATGAAGCCTATGGGGCCGCATATGGCGACGACGCCGCCGACCATTAGGGATACGGTGAAGAATAGGAGGCGTTTAGTTTTGGGGACGTCGACGCCGCGGCTCATGGCGAGGTCGTCGCCGGTGGTGAGGAGGTTGAGTTCGTGGATGGTGAGCCAGAGGATGGCGATGCCGGCGATGGTGAAGGGGAGGATGTTGAACATGGATTCGTAGTCGACTGCGGCTATGCCGCCCATGATCCAGCGGAGCATGCGGAAGGAGTTGTAGATGTCGGCGGTGTATTGGATGAAGAGGATGAGGCTGGCGAAGAAGAAGTTTACGGCGACGCCTGCGAGGAGCATGGTGGCGGTTGAGAAGCCTTGGCGGACTTGGGTGAGGCCGTAGACGAGGCCGATTGCGGCCATGGCGCCGATGAAGGCGGCTAGGGTCGTGCCGGTGATGCCGAGGAATGAGAAGGTGAGGCCGGTGCGGATGGCGATGGTGGCGCCTAGGGAGGCGCCGCTGGATACGCCGAGGGTGAAGGGGGTGGCGAGGGGGTTGCGGAACATGGCTTGGAAGGCCATGCCGCTGAGGGCGAGTGCGATGCCGGCGATGAAGGCGGTGAGTACGCGGGGCAGGCGGATGTCCCAGAATATCGTGGACTCGATGCTGTCGCCGCGGGTGAGGACGGTGCTGAGGGGGATGGTCTCCATCCCGATGAAGGGTGTGATGGTGAGTGTCAGGACGGCGGCGGCGCCGAGGACCACGAGTGTTGTGCGGCGGCTCATTGGCCGTCCCCTGCCGGTACGACGATGGGTGTGCGTGTGCCGCCGCGGGGCACGAGTTCGAAGCTGGTTTCGTAGACGCTTTCGAGGACGCCTTTTTCGATGAGGTCGCTGGGGGTCCCGTCGAAGACGACGCGGGCGTTTTTGAGGGCGAGTACGCGGTCGCTGGTGAGGACGCCGCTGTTGACGTCGTGTGTGACGGCGACGATCGTGATGTCTTGTTGTTGGTTGAGTCTTCGCAGGAGCGTGAGGACTTCGACTTGGTGTTTGTAGTCGAGGAAGGTGGTCGGCTCGTCGAGCAGGAGGATGCGCGCGCCTTGGGTGAGGGCGGCTGCGATGAAGACGCTCTGGCGTTCGCCGCCGCTCAGGGTCTGGAGGGAGCGCTCGGCGAAGGCGGTGGCCCCGGTGAGTTCGAGGGCTTCGTCGACTTTCGCGCGGTCTTCGGGGCCTACGGATGAGAAGGGGCTGAGGTGGGGGTAGCGGCCCATGAGTACGAATTCGTAGACGGTGAAGGGGAAGTAGCGGGCGTCGGCTTGGGGGACGTAGCTGATGACTTTGGCGAGGTCGCGTTGGGTGTAGTCGGACAGGGATTGGCCGAAGATGTGGACGCGGCCGTCTTGCGCGCGCGCGAGGCGGTTGATACAGCGTATGAGTGAGGTTTTGCCGGCGCCGTTTGGGCCGATGACTGAGACGTATTGACCCGGGTCGACGCGGAAGGATACGTCGTCGAGGATGAGGGTTGTGCCGATGGCATAGCGCAGGCCGGTGATGTCGATGGCGGGCGTGCTCATGGCGCGCTCCAATCGACGCCGGGGTGCAGGACCTTCGCGATGTCCTCGAGCGTCTGCACGAAGCGCGGGCCGGGGATCGGGACGTAATCGCCGCCGAGGACGTACACGCGCCCGGTCTTTACAGCAGTCATGCCGGGTAGTGTGGCCCATTCGGCGATGATGTCTTCGCGGGTGTATGGCGCGGCGGCGAGGTCGGGCGCCATCTCAATCACGACGTCGGGATTGAGCCGGAGCAGGCCTTCGCCGGAGACCGCGGGGAACTGCGCGATGCCGGGCCCGAATACGTTGGCGCCTCCGGCGGCTTCGATGAGGTTGTCGTACCATTGGCCCCTCCCGGCGGCGTATACGGTGCCGATTCGGCCGCCGCCGAGTTCGCGCGCGGAGGAGATGAGGACGCGGGGGCGCTCGAGGCCGGCCGTTTTTCTGCGGACGCGCTCCATCCGCCGCTCGCATTCAGCGATGAGCGTCTCGGCGGCCTCGATGCTTCCGCAGGCCTCGCCCACCTTGCGGAATGAGTCGATTATTCCGTCGAGTGTGCGGTGTTCGACGATTAGCGTGTTGATGCCTAGGCTCTTGAGCCTGGCGTCAGCGTCGTCCTGGGCTGTCAGGAGGATGGCGAGATCGGGTTGGAGTGCGATGATGGCCTCGTAGTTCGGGTCGAGAAAGCCGCCGACC
>SDBV01008279.1_pt1 | contig 14067 bp, 25 predicted proteins | sample 2277081 | NCBI WGS metagenome assembly SDBV01 (sample SAMN10402039, study PRJNA504765) | marine sediment metagenome | isolation source: marine sediment core GS10_PC15, 223 cmbsf | place: Arctic Ocean: Southern Knipovich Ridge | collected 2010
AGCTGCATACGAGTTGTGATGCCGAACATCAGGCCGAGGATCACGGTAGCACCGACGACGATCACGGCGGAGAGGATACCTCCCAGGCCGGTGGCCCCGATCATCCACACCGGGTCCGCCGCATCACGGTCCCCCGACAACAGCCAGAAGGAGAGCAGCACGGTGAAGGAGACGAAGGTCACCGCGCCTCCCGCCGATAGGTAGCGGCTCATCCGCTCGGCGCGGTGAACGGCGAAGATGCCCACCAGCCCGCCGAGTAGGAGCGCGGTCACCATCTGAAGAGCGTCCAGCGGGTGCTCTGCCAACGCCTCACGGGCGTCTGGCTGGTAGAAGCCGACGAAGGCGATGAGGATGGCGAGAAGCGCCGCCGCCGCCACCGCCAAGCCGCCGTCCAGCAGCGTGGCGATCAGCATGGGCAAGGCGGCCACCGGCAGCATGTACGCAAGGTACAAACGTTCGCCGTCCGGCAGGGTGGTAGCGAGGAAGAACTTGGCGGCGGCCACCCAGATGACGACCAGAAGCGCCACCATGAACAGGCGCAGAACGGTGTTCAGCTCCTTGGGCTGGAAAAGGTAGAGGTAGAGGCCCAGGCCGCCTGCAGCCAGGAGGGAGATCATCGTCGCCGCCGCTACGTCATCGCCACCGATCCCCCGATCCGCGCTGCCGGGCACGCTAGGGGAGATGACGAAGCTCAGGGCAACCCCCAACCCGACCGCGAACAGAGTCGCTCGCAGAGGAGAGATCGTGTGTCTGGCCTGCCTGCTTGTCATGTCAAACCGTTCCTTTGTAAGGAAGGCTCAGACCATGATAACAAACGTTGCTGCTGAGAAAAACGACGTATTGACACCGCCGTACGCTTTGCGAGCTACCCCTATTCGGGCTAGAGGGAGGCGAGCAGCTCCGTGACTACCTCGTTGATCTCCCGCCCTTCAGCGCGTCCGGCCAGACGGCCGATGAGGACAGGCATCACCTTGCCCTTATCGCGCGGGCCGCCGGCCCCCACCTCGGCGATCACCTCGCGCGCGGCCTCAGCTATCTCGTCGCGGCTCACCTGAGCGGGCAGGTAAGACTGGAGCACCTCCAGCTCAGCTTGCTCTTTCTCCACCAGGTCGCGGCGGTCAGCCTTCTTGAACTCAGCGATGCTCTCCCGGCGTTGCTTCGCCTCCCTGCTGACAAGGGTCAGAACATCCGCCTCGCTCAGGGCCGCGCCCCTCTCTATCTCGGCGTTCTTTATCACGTGACGGTAGTAACCATGGTGCCACCAGATGGACGGCGGTGCTGACATGAAGGTCATCTTTCGCGCTGTCAAGTCGTTTACCGAGACCAAGACCATCGGCTCCATCACGCTCATCGCCGGTGAGCTTCGATACTCAGGCAAGGCGAAGGCTATCACAGAGGGAGAGGGCGTGAGGGTGATAGAGCCCAACACTCTTGACGAGCTCACCCCTGACGACGGTGAGCGATGGCTGAGAGCCCTGCCCTACACGTTTCACGGGTACTACCTCTGGGCCGAGGTCATCGAGTAGACTCGCATTCGTGCGTCGTCGTGCTTCCAGCGCGTGCTTCGAAGGCGTGATTACAATAGCTACACTGGAATGTGCGCCACGCAACTTTCTCCGACATCGGGCTGCCCTCCGTGACGTTGGTGGTCTCATTGACGATAGCCAGAATATGAGCCGCGCCCGCTGGCTCTACATTCCCTTCTTCATCAATCGTGATCTTCATTGGTACCTCCGAGTGAACCTAGAAGCTCCATTACGACCTCGTTGATCTCCCTTCCTTCTGCTCTACCCGCCAATCGCTTGATGAGAATCGGCATGACCTTGCCCTTGTCTCTTGGTCCGGTCGCCCCCGTCTCATCTACTACCTCTCGGACAGCCTGAGTCAATTCCTCACGGCTCAACTGCTTCGGGAGGTAGGTTTGTAGAACCGCTAACTCGCTCTCCTCCTGGGCAACGAGATCCTGCCTTTCAGCCTTCTTGTAGGCGTCGATGCTTTCCCTTCGTTGTTTCACCTGCTTAGCGATCTGAGTCAGGACAGCGGCATCATCCAGTTCGCTTCCCTTTTCAACCTCGCTCATCTTGATAGCCGTAAGGGTCAGCCGAATCGCTATCTTGCGGGGCTCGTCTTGCTGACGCATCGCGTCCTGTAGGTCGCGCTGTAGCTGTTCCTTCAGTCCCACGGGGACAGGGTAGCGCCTCTTCCCTCCCGCGTCCATCAACAGCAGCCCTACCGCAGCGAGCGCCTCCTGATGGAGAATCCATCGGCCCTGAACACCCTGCCCTAGTTTCTATGAGCGTCTGCCAGCCGTGTGCTAGAATGGCGCTGGTATGCCTCTACCTCAGCAAGAGATGCTAAAGGCGAACATCGTCGTCCTCTCTGGTTCCGAGGGCACCGTCGGTCTTTCGAGTCAGGAGATTGAGCCCATACTCCGAGACGCCTCAATTCAGGTAGTGGGGCAGCCGGCCCAACAGATGCTGCTTACGAGCCTTCGCGAACAGGTACTCGTTTCGGTAGGTGGTGGCAGCTTTATCTTCGAAGACCAAAGCGCCGAGATTCCACCGAAGGCCCGGCTCGCTGAGATCGTCGACGGCTTCATCCGTCTCTTCGTATCGAAGGGCATGAGCCAGTTCCGAGCCTACGGCTTCAACTTCGATCTGGAGTTCGATTCCCGCGGTGATTTACCCGCTTCCCAACAAATTACAGAGCGGTTTGTGAGATCCGACCAGTTGACCCGGCGGGGTAACGTATCCTTGCTGGGCTCTGGGCTTCGCCTCTACTTCAACGTAGGCGAAGCCAAATGCGACCTTAGGATAGAGCCCAAAGGAAACGACGTGAACTCGCCTCGATACTTCTCGCATATCAATTATCACTATGAACTCCCAAGTGGGGACTTTCCGACGCAGGACGTTCTGCGATCGGACTTTCAAGGCAAGTGGGGCGTCTTCGTCGATCTGCTAGACAGGCTGCTTATCGAGTCATGACGCAAGCTCACGAGCAGACTGAAGATACGCCGTTGGGGCAAGCGCAGGGGGGCCGCAGGTGGACCCTTGAGGCAGTTGACCAGGTGCTTATCTTAAGGTTTGCCGGTGAACCGCGCACAACGGCCAAAATCTCGACCAGCCCGGCTTCGACGCAAAAGTCAGGAACGTGGTGGGGTCCACGAAACCCACTGGAAGAGGCGCCAATTCCCCTAAGAGAACTGACCTTCGACCCAATCCATTTGGAAAACCGCGGGATTTGCATCGCCATAGGAGATCAGCTACCAGTTCAAATAACCCCGTCGCGCGTCCTCCTCCATCTGGGGCCTACGCCAGTCGTTGTCGAATTGGAGGCCGAAGCCGTTTTGTCGAAGTTGCCGTGGCCTGAGCTCGCCTCGCTCATGTCGACGATACGCGCGTGGGCAAGCTCTGCGCCTGTGAAGCGGTTTAAAGCGTCCCTCATTTCGGAGCCTGAAGACGTCGGCTGGGAGGAGGTCGTAGTAGAGGCGTTCGTGGATGCCGACGCCACGGAAGCACTCCGGCTCTGGGACGACTTGGCGTCCGGCATCGATCGGGCCAAAGCTACTATGAGTGAATCAGAGCGTCTCCTATTCGACAGACATTTCGGCATACAGCTCGTATGGTCAGACGATTCCCTTCAATCGTGATTCGCCCTGAGAACTTCGATCCAATCGGTTTCTTGCAGCTAGCCAAATTGCTGGCGTTGAAGGACACGCCAGACCAGGCGGAACTACGCACGGCTATTAGTCGTGCCTACTACGCCGTGCACCTTCATGCCAGAGAGAGGTTGGCAGCGACCGGGGCGATGAAATCGACCCGCACCGGAAGAGATCATCAGCTAGTGATAGAAACGCTTAGAAGGGCTGGTGGACCTCAGGGTGACCAGGTCGACCGGCTACGCGTTGAGCGTAATTGTGCTGACTACGAACTGCAGCCACAAATCAGCACCCGCCGAGCAACACAGGTTGTCACCCTTGCAGAATCGGTGTGGCCTCGGCTCTGAAGCTGCCGCCGACATTATAGCCGACGCACTACGGCCCCGTTGACACCCGCCCAGCCGCTCGTAGTGGCACAGACTCTGGGCGTGCATGCCCACCGTCTTGGCCGCCACGCTGATCACGCACAGCGGCTCGTCATCGTCATGTTCTCAGTTGTGCTCCCTCGTATTTTCACGACCCTTCGCCATGACGATGCGTGTGCAGGTATCCTCTCCCATCCAACCAGTACAGGACTTTGTGTACGAACATGGACGATACCATCATTGTGGCCTCTATCTCCCGGAATTTCGAGAGCACCTCATCCCATTTGCCGAGAAGCCGTTCAGCATCGCCGCGTTGCGCAGGTACATCACCCATGGCCATCGCGGTGGCCAAATCCGTTAATGCGCCTGGCGGATCCGTTTTCATCTTTGCGAAAGCGTCTCGGTACGCCAGATAATCCGTGGCCATTTCTAGCCTGAACCGCCGCATGGCCTCATTGATATTGTCTCTCTCGGACATGAGTCTTCTCCTTACCTTGCTCCCACCTTCTGCTTGTGGCGCTCCTCGCGTGGCTGCTCGATATCCTCCTCCTTGCGGCACTGGCTGCCTGACGACGCAAGTATAGCCCGACTAGCAGCGGGCGCAATGCCCGCTCGTTCCCGAGACGAGGCCCCCGACAGGGGGTCTTTTCTCACATCTTAACCGAACCTCAACCTCGCGGTCCTTCATTTTCGTCGAATTCGGGTATAGTAGAAATTGCGCACCTTTCTAGGGTGCTTAAAGGTTGGGGAGAGGCCCTCTACGGAGGGCTTCTTCTTTTCTAGGGTAGGACCCCACCACCCAGGGCGTTCAGGGGCTCAGATCGGCCCCGTGCGTGCCTACAACTCACCGGAGATTAGGGTCTGGGTGAAGACCCACGGGGTACAGTAGACGTGTGGGCAGGGAAGATTTCACTCATCGGCGCTATGACCGTGACAACGTCTACTTCGTGACACGAGTGTCGACATGGTCTGAGGTCAGTCTTCGGCGGGTTCCGACTGGAGAGGCGAGGATCATAAAGCGGCCTCGATGCAACTTGAAGTCGCTGTTCAGTCGCAGGCAATGCAAAAATCCGGCGAGCCGCAGCAATGGCCGTTGCAACGTTCATGAATATCTAACGTTCATCAAGCAGCTCAGAAGAGCGCTAAGCTCGTGGCTGTTCGTTCGCCTCCGTCGGGGTATAGTAAATCTGAGCGGTTGATGTTCCCGCCGTTCGGCGTCTATCATGCGAGCCCGCTGGGCCTGTAACAGGGTCCGGCGTTTTCGCGTCCAATGGGTATAGTAGAGGCATGATAAACGCAACCTACGCGCGGGAATGCCAAGATGAGCTGGCCCGCTCTTAAGACCGTCTGGAAGCTAACCGACGAGCTCAGCACCGTCCAATTCGTCGTGCTGGAGATCCTCGCCAGGCGCGTCAAACCCCACACGAACACCACGTTCGTGATGTCCATTTCTGAGATCGTAAGACTAGCCCCTTCCTCTGATAAGGCTGTGAAGCGGGCACGGCGAGAGCTTCTGCGCGGTCCCCTGGTCGTCTTCAACGGGCGTGAGCGACAGAAGGGCACCTACACCATGGCGTTTCTAACCGAAGACGGAAAGCCAGCGCTCGAGGACATTGAACTGAGTGCCAAAAGGCCCCCAGATGAAGAGAACGGTACAGGACAAAAGGCCCCCAGCAATGGGACAAAAGGCCCCCAGGCTGGGGGTAAAAAGGCACCCAGGCTGGGGGTAAAAGGAGCCCCAGTTCGAACCTCTAAGAAGAAAGAAGAAAGAAGTTATAGAGGGGCTCGCTCCGCTCGCTCACCTTCTTCCAAATCCCCCGACGGGGCATCCGGCTGTGACTGCGGCCCGTCCGGCCTTCACAAGGCGGGCTGCCCAGCGTGAAGACGATCATCATCCTCACCCCGAAGCAAATCAGTGAGCTGGAGAAGACCAGTTGCGTCGTCGTCACTAGCGAGCGGTGCGGCAAGTGCCGTTCGGACTCGCCGCTCACCCTTCAACTCCGTGACGGCGTGGCCGTGTGCTTTGCGTGTAGCACCCCGGTCCATATCGCAAGCGAACAGGAGGCCAAAGTCGTGAAGAAGAAGAGGGCTAAGGAAGAGCGACCTTTCAACCACGATGAGGATGCCCCGCCCAAGAAGGTCGAGCTGAAGCGCTTTGACTCCGAGTGGGTCATGTCGGACGACGAGGGGCATATCCTCGAGCTTTACACGAATCACAAGATCTTGATCGCGATCCTCGAGAGGACCTTCGGTCTGAAGCCGGTCGAGGATGACAAGAGGGGCGGCAAGCGGTTCGAGCTACCGCTCCCCAGGTAATCGCAGGGTCCCTCTAACGCGCCTTACGGGGTATCACCGCACCAGGCGGTAGGCAACCACCATACGCCAAGAATTCCCCTGTTACACCTTGCTCAAATCTAGGATAAGATTATCTTGTGAGGTGCCCAATCGACAACAAGCGACTAGGCGTCGTCTCGACGATGCCGCAGCCTGACGGTAGCGTTGTGCGTCGCAGGCGGTGCACGCGATTTGGAAGTGGCTGTGGGTTCTCTTGCTTCACGACCGAGCGAATCACCGAGCAGCCCGGCTTTCTCGGACGGGTAACACGAGCGGCGAAGGGGCGAAAGTAATGGGTAAGTGGGCGGTGCGCAAGAGCGAGCGCGAGCGAATCCGCGAGGAGTACGAGGTCACGGGCGAGCCTGTCGAGACCTCTGGCTTGCTGAGCGATTTTGACGAGGAGCTTTTCGATAAGCTCGAGAAGCTCGTTAAGGCCGTGACTGCCGAGGAGAGCGATGGCGACTACACGAGCCAACCGCAACGACCGAAGGAGAGCACGATGAAGCTAGACGACGAGTTCAAGGCGTTCATGGAGGATCTCGAACAACGCTTGAGCGGGGACAAGTTCTCGGCGCTGATGGACATCCTCTTGGCGCTGACGCAGAAGGTCACTCGGCTAGACAGCCCGCTGCCTCTGGTGGGTAAGAGTCTCGTTAGTCTCGCGCCCTCCAAGGATGACATGATCACGCTCATCAAGAACCTGCGGGCGCTAGAGGTCAGTGACGACGACACGACGCGAGTCGTCCGGCACTTCATGAGCCTGCCGCTCTTCACCGAGGAGGACGACGCCGTCTCCGTCATCAAGTCGCAGGGTGATAACGGTGACCTCGGCGACATCATCGTGAGTCTTATTAGGACCGCTCACAAGCACGTCGTCCGGGTAGAGGGTGACGCGCTTCTGATTCCCAAGAGCGACGCCGACAAGCGGATGGCAGCCGCACTGGAGGATTGACATGGGAACTGAGACGATGACGTTTGCCCCGACCGTCGAGCAGCTTTTGAAGACGCCCACGGGCCGGCAAATTATCACTGAGCTCGAGGATCTCGAGAGGCAGGCCGAGTCCGAGGAGAACGCTGAGCAGCGAAAGCAGCTTCGCGCGTTGAACAAGCAGGCGAAGGAGCTGCTGCCGAAGCTCGAGAACGCTCGCGTTGCGGTCTTGGGAATGGCAGCGGATCTCGTCGCTGAGTTCAAGGAGCTGGACGGCGTTTACTCCGACGTTCGCGATTTGCGAAATCGCTTCAGGCGGCTCGGGCGCGGCATCGCGATGCCCGAGTCGAAGATCAAGGAGGACGGAGTCCCAGGCATCATTGCCGATCTTCAAAGCATGAGTCGTCGCTTTGGGAGGCCAATTTAGCGAGGTGCCTCGCCAGTCTGGCTTGCTTATCTGCTGGCGCAGGCACTAGGGCATCCGGGGGGGCGGAGTTCCTCTTCGTTAGCTTCGCTCCCCACTTTTGAAAAAGGAGAGACAGCGTGAGTAGAATCAAGCGGCTTGACCCCATCGTCGTCGACACCGTCGGTGGCGCTGGCGTGGCCACTGGCTCGGGGCAGATCGCGTTGCCCGACGGGATGACGCGGCTGGTGGGCATCACCATCGGCTACGACGGGACCGCTCCGGCAAGCACGGATGTGACAGTCAAGTGCACCCTGCCGGTGGAGAAGACGTTGCTTACACTGACCGATAACGCCACCGATTTTCCGATGTCGCAGATCACCGAGCCCGAGGTCGACGAGACCGGCTCCGACCGGGCTGCGCCCGCGACAAAGAGCCCATGGGTGATGGGGCAGCTCACGGTGGACGTAGCGCAGTGCAACGCGCTGACCGCGGCCGTCACGGTGTTGTGCGTGGTGGAGCTGGCCTAGTGAAGTGCCCGTACCGCCGCAGTGGAGAGCACGGGTGGCACCCGCTGAACGCACCATGGCCCGTCACCTCACCGTTCCTCACCGTGACCTGGGGCTGCGTCTGCGGGGTCTATAAGGAAGTGCAACACGACCTTGACTTCGCGCTGATTAGCCGAGGCGGGCGTGAGAAAGAAGAGGAAGCGCCACCAGAGACGGGATCAGACTTCCCCGTCCAAGACCTACGACCCGAGCCCGAAGAAGCAGCGGAAGGAGCTTAGGAATGCCAATCGAGAAGCCGTCAGGCCCACCCCCGGGCACCATGCCGTCAGGCCCGCCCCGACCCGTGCCAGGATTCCCAAGCACGCCGGGTGAGGGCGAGACGCGCAGCTACCCGCCCACGACGCCGACGAAGGGAAAGTAACCCAGTGACGCGCACCAAAAAGAGCGGCAAGGTTATTTGGGGTCACAAAGACCTTCCCGACACGTTCGGCACTGCGCCTGGTACTCAGGACGCAGAGGTCATGGAGGACTGGCGGCGACAGCAAGAGGTGATCCGCGCCGAAGAAGCCGAGAGTATCCCGAAGCGAAGGCGACCTCGAAGGTCACCCAGGGCGCATTCCAAGAGAGCCAAGAACCCACAATAGCGCTACAGGACTAACTACGGGAACTACTGCGAGAAGAGACACTGCGATGGAGAGGGACCCGAACCTAACAGCCAAGGGCCAGCGACGCTGCTCAGGTACGAAGGTGGACGGCCAACGGTGTGAGTCCTTTTCGCTGCGAGATGATGAGCTCTGCTCGGCCCACTCTATGCTTCACGCCGACCGTCGTAGAGAGGCGCGAGCAAAAGGCGGACACGTGAGCCGTCGGGGGCTTCGGGGCAGACACATGCAGGCGGTGATCTCTCGGCTGTACGGGTCAACTGAGGGTGTGTCACAGGACTTCTCTGGCTTCCCGCTGATACCCGACGATGAGGTCAGGCGACCGATGGCCGTCCTCATGATGGACCCCGAGCACCCAACGAAGGTCCTATTCAGAGACGGCAAGCCGTGGATCCACAACCCTTGGGACTGCGTTGAGCACGACTTCTGCCTGCGTGATAAGGCGCTGAGGCTGGTCGGCATCATAGGGAACCGGCGAGGAGATCAGCTCATCCCGCCCGCCTTGATCGAAGAGTTCCTCGCGACGGTGGTCCCAGGTACGGCGAACCCGCCATCCTAATCGCGTTCCATAGTCACTAACAACAATGAGTAACAACGAGCGCAAAGCGAAGGAGTAGCGATGCCGCTGTGTAGGGAGTGCCGACAGTCGTACATGTACCAGGGCGACCCTGAGAAGATCGATGACAGCCGGCGCGTGAAGAGAGATGATGAGGGCCGACCGATGAGAGACGTCGACGGCAACCTATTGATGGTGGGCACCGACAGCGCTGACCTGTGCAGCTTCTGCCGAGACGCGAAGGCGCCGATTAGTCGCGTGTCTCGGGTCCCGGTCCCAGAGCTAGACCGAGGCGTGAGTGAGGCGCTGAGTAACCTGTGATGACGACGCTGAGCGTGTTGCGTGAGGAAAGCGTCCTGACCGGCGGGGCGTGCGGGCTGTGCAACGGGGGAGTCGTGTGGGTGCGCGCGCGGGGCAAGGTAGCGAGCGCAGAGCTCACCACCGTCGACGGGGGCAATAACGCGTGGCTCGTTCACGCCGGCTGCGCTGAGGAGTAGCGTGAGATGAGCTTTGACGCGGCGTACATGAAGGTCAACCGGCAGGTCGCTGAGGCCGTGGCCAGGCGGCAGTCCCGAAACGGGCATGACCCTGAGCGTAAGACACGCCCAGCCGTTGACCCGCTGGTGAAGAGCGTGAGAGAGTCTACCGACCGTGTCACGTCAGCCGTAACGCGCTTGTTCAAGTCGCTCGATGAGGCGGTGGGATGACAGCCACGTACCACGACGCTGAGCTGCTCGACTCGGTCCGCGAGGCGCAGGGTAAGGCTGAGCGACGCAGAGTGCAGGGACCCGGGAAAAGCAAGGGACCGTGGGTGAATGACCAGCAACGTGCCGCGCTGACGCCGACGCAGTTCACCGGCCCGCTGCCGAGCCACCTGGCGTACTGTGACGAGGGGTGCGGAGCCGTCATCCTGATCGGCAGCGTTTCCAGGAGTACTTGCTTGGCGTGTAAGAGCTGGAGGAAGCACACTGGCCGCCCTCGCCCACGTGAGGCGCAACGTCCCTGAGGCCGGGGCGACGATGAAGGTAGAGTAGAAGTATGCCTAAGGGTGTGTACGAGCGGACCCCCGAGACCCGCGCTGCGATGAGACGTCGACGGCTTAGTCCTGTAACCCGCGCTAAGATCAGTGTCTCGCTAATGAGGCCCTCGGGTTGGTTCATTAGTGAGGGTCGCTGCTGCGTTCGCATCGTCAGCGGCAGGCTTGTTAGTCGTGCTCACGTCGTCTGGGTCCAGGCGCACGGGCCGATTCCTGAGGGATGGCTCATCCATCACGAGGATGAGGATACGCTCAACGACGAGCTGAGCAACCTCCGGTGCTGGACCAGGGCCGAGCACACCCGGCATCACAACAATGGCCGCTGGGACGAGGTCTAAAGAGTCAGGTCCCACCCCGACTCCCTCGCCTCAGCGACTTGCCGCCTGGGGCGCTTAACCGAGTGGAAGTTCCGAACACTCGGCTCACGGTCTCATCACCCGGGGCGTCCCACGGCGACTTACTTGACGATGAAGAGCAAGAGACCGTGCCCCACCGGACGCACGCATCCCCACTGCCTGGAGTGTAATCCCGAGCAGTACCGGCGGATGGCCGATACCAAGCGCGGCGTGTCCCTCAGTCCCGCCCACCGACAGGCCATCAGTGACGCGCTGGGTAGGCCCGAGACCCGGGCGCGCGTGAGCGCCGCTCGTCTCGGCAAACACCACAGCTTCAAGCTTCGGCAGGCCATCAGCGAGGGGGTGCGTCGCTTCTACAGGACGCGCTCCGCCCCGCCGCCGCCTAAGCCGACACCCGCTCTCTCCGACGGCGTGGTGACGTTCGTCTTCCACTGCGGTCGCTACACGTCGGCGGGCGAGGCTTGGGTCCTCCTTGACGGCGCGACCGACGAGATCTACGTCTCCTACGTTCGCAGCAAGCTCGACCTCGGCGAGGGTGATCGGGTGAGCGTTAAGTTGACGAAGAAGTTGATGGGCGATGGAAAGATCGTGCAGGTCCTGTCACGCTCAGGGTACCGACCCAGTCGGCAGTCCAGTGAGACGGATAAGTACGTGGGGCCGCTGCGGTCCTGCGGCAAATATCACGCGTTCTGCGCGGTCTGTCGGCCAGAGCTGGCGCGAGAAATGCGCGAGAAATGCGCGCTGACGCGATAGTCACCACCAAATAGGACTCTAGCCCCTCTCAAACCATCCCCTGACGCCCATTCTGAGGCGCTTTCTACCCTTGGACTGGGGCAGTTTCGAGTGCGGACCGCCCTAGGCGGCGGTTCCCTTCATTTCTCCTCAACTGTTCCTGAATCTGTAACGGAACCTTAACCTCTTCGGTGGGCGTAGAACACACGTGCGGATTACGATTGATATGGGTAGGAAGGCATAGGAAAGGAAAGGAGAACGTCATGAGAGAACTACCCGTAGAGAAGTCCGGCGAGAGGGACACCAAGGCCGAGTGGGAGTACGCGTGGCAAAGTCCGCCAGGGGTAACGCCCGCGTACCGAGCGCGGCTGGGTCACGGCCCTGAGGTGAAGAACGCTAAGTTGCGGCGGTCCACGGGCCGAGGCAGCGGACCATACTTCTGGCAAGCCGCCGTGAAGATGGACGCAAAGTGGGTCGTGGTGACCACGGCTCGCACGCTCGGCGCTGTCTTGGACGCGATCTACGACGTGGTCCACAAGGACTTGGTTGTTCCCAAGGCCGCACCGGCTGGGGCCAGTCCTGCGCCTCGCAAGCGCCCCAAGAAGGCGCGGGCGAAGAAGTCCTAAGTATGTATCAGGCGCGGTCAACGGAGCGTCTAAGGAGAAGAGGAAGGTTCAGATGACACGAGTAGCCATCTACGCTAGGGTCTCCACTGGCCGACAGGAGAAGGAGGAGACCATCGAGACCCAGCTCAAGGTGATCCGCGATTACTGCGAGCGGGAGGGCCTTGAGGTCGTTGCGGAGTTCAACGACGAGGGCGTTCCGGGCACCATTCCCTTCGAGGAGCGGCCCGGTGGAAGTGCCCTCCTCAGGGCAGCGAAGGCAGAGGACTTCGAGAGGACACTCCTCTATGACCTCAGCCGCCTGGGTCGTGACGAGCTGGTGACCCTCCTCGCCGAGAACATGCTCAAGGTGCTAGGGGTGCCCTTCCTCAGTGTCACAGAGCCTTTCCCAGATGATGATCAGTCCCCCTTCGCGATCATGACGAAGGGCAGCACCCGCACCATAAATGCGACCTACAGAGCCATGGTCAGGCAGAGCACTACGGCTGGTCGTCGGCGGAGCGCCAGTGAGGGGAACTACCCCGGGTCAGTGGTCCCCTACGGCTACGCCAAGGTGGATAGGAAACTCGTGGTCGACGAGGAGACCAGCGTCGTGGTCCGGCACATCTTCGAGATGGCGACCAAGGGGCTGGGCAGTCAGGCGATTTCCACTGTCCTCAACGAGGAGCACGTTCCCACCCCTAGCACGAAGGCGAAATGGGGGTGGACACACACCATCGTTCACAAGATCATCGCCCATCGCCGCTACGTCGGTGAGCTCACCTACGGCGGGGAGCAAGTGGCGATTCCTGCCATCATCGATGAGGAGAATTTCGAGGCGGTGCAGGCGACCTTCGCCAAGCGGCGAACCTATAGCAAAGGCACCCAAGCCGTTCACATGCTGGCGAGGCTCCTTCGATGTCGCGAGTGCGGCGGAGGCTACTCATCGGTGAAGTGGGGCGATGGCCGCCGATACTTCTGCCTCAACAGGAAGTTGCACAAAGAGGTCGAGCACAAGGGCAAGTGGTGGTGGCAAGGCGATGTGCTGGACCAGCGAGTCCTCGACTTCATGCACGAGTTCGCGCAGGACCCTAAGAAGGTCGTGGGGCTTCTCACCGCCTGGGCCGAGGACCAGCGGGAACAGCTCGATGAGAATCGTCTCCCCGGGCTGAGGAAATCCCTAGATGAGCTCAACGACGAGGAGGAGAGGGTCGTCAAGTTCGCCCGCAAGAAACGGATCACGGAGGCTCAACTGGTCAAGCAGCTCAACGAGATCAAGAAGGAGCGAGCGGAGTCCGAGGCCAAGGTCGCCGAGCTAGAGGCAGCCAACCGCTGTGAGCCCGATGAGCTGGAACTCATGGAGGAGATCATCGCCAAGGGCAGGGAACTCCTCGAGGTCGCGGGTCCAGACGACAAGATACCCGTTGACTCCGACTACCGCTGGCAGGGCCTCCCCGAGCAGACCATGCAGGCCGTTGTTCGCGGCCTCTTCGACGTCATCTGGGTCGAGGCTGATGGTACCCTCACCGCTGAGGGCAAGTTCCTCCCCATGGATACCCCGAACCGGCGTTCTTGATCGCCGAGATGCTCATGCGGATAGCGATCTTACGGGATTCGTCCCGCTGGCGGATAGCGTCTTTCAGATCGTTCGCCAGCTGTTCTTTAAGGGACATCTGTTGGCAGGTACAGAGGGCCTAGCCGCGCTGGGAGTTTCTCATGGTCTTGCGGCGCTTGGCGGCGGCTTTCTTCTTGCGCCTGACGCTGGGAGACTCGTAGTGCTCGCGGCGACGTGCCTCCGCCAGAATGCCGGTCTGCTGAACCATCTTATTGAACCGTCTTAGCGCCTGCTCAAAGCTCTCATGCGAGCCAATCCTGACCTCGGACAAACAGATCCCTCCAAACGTATGGTTGCGTTCCCGTGCAATT
>SDBV01008280.1_pt1 | contig 14067 bp, 15 predicted proteins | sample 2277081 | NCBI WGS metagenome assembly SDBV01 (sample SAMN10402039, study PRJNA504765) | marine sediment metagenome | isolation source: marine sediment core GS10_PC15, 223 cmbsf | place: Arctic Ocean: Southern Knipovich Ridge | collected 2010
CTGCAGGTCTCTGGGTTACTATATGCACCGCACCGAATACGGGTAGCTCCCGAGCTTGATTATACCAATCTTCCCAGGAGCCCTGTATGTCGACCAATATAAACTAGAGGGCATCGCTTCCATCTACGACCTTAGTTCACGCCCTTGTCCCACAAGCTACACCCTTGGCCTTAAAGAGAGCAGCAGCCCAGTAGGATCTGGTGCTACCATTCACTCTCTCCGGGCGCGGCTACACTTCCACTTGTGGGGCAAAAAAACCAGGCCTCAAACAGTCTTTTAATTTCACCAAGTTGTAGAATTTCCGAGACGTTCAATTAGTGTATGAATGTGCCGTTCGAAGGCGGCAGCTAGTACGCTCGCTTTGTCCGGTTTTAGATCCCGTATCTGATGATGTTCACAATCGCCTTCGCCAAGCTAGGCGTATGGGAAATAATGTTCGAATATGCTTGATTTGCCAATGGGCAAGCGCATTCCTTGTTTTTGATCGATTGGCGGACCTCTCTTGCCCTTTCGCTGTGCCAGACTTTCCAGAAGTCGTATCCTGTCTCGCGGATGTTTCCCAGGGGTTTGGCATATCCAAGCACACAGCATGGCCAGAGGTCGCCATAGGGGGTGAGGTGGACATTTGAAATCCCGGCATAGCATGGGATGACCTGGCGGTTTTCCGAAACGACTTTGGCGGCCAGTTCGTAATATACCAAACGCAATGATTCGGTGATCCTGGCCAGAGGCCGTTTCTCTTTCAGGCTCTGCCTAATTTTATCTGCAAAGCCTTTCATCAATTTTGCATATTCCTTCGCGGTCGGGGTGATCGGATCGCCGATATTTAAAAATTCCTCGCGCTGTTCGGCAATTTCGTTGCGGTAGCTCTGGATACCCATCTTATGAACGAAATCCTCAATTTTGTCGAGATGCTCTTTATTAAAGCTAGAAATCACAGTGCCGATTTCAACATGGAGATTAGAGTATTCCTTTTCGCGGAATTATTGAATATCATTAGTGTAGAATATTGGGGTTCTTACTTTTAAGATTTAGACCATTTAAGAGGCCTGATCGAGACTCATGTCTACCATTGGCCGGCCTCTCAACCATCGCGATCAACCAATTCTGCCAAACATTTTCTTGTCTGGTCTATCTTGTCTTTTCCCCTATTCCTTCGTTTCTCTATTTGTCTCATCGCTGCACCTCACGCTTGGAAGTACCCACTTCAGGAATAATAGGCAACACTTTCCGTTTAGCTATAAGTGCCGCAATAAAGGTTAAACCATCGGCTAATGTGGTAACTGCACGCAGAGAAACAGCTAACCCGATAGCGACTCCGGTACCATAGATTGGACTAAGAACTTTGAGCAGGATGGTCTCTCTAACTCCTAGACCAGCAGGAGCCCCTGGGGTGAGGAACCCTGCCACCCAAGCAATGGCGAAAGTGCCTGTTAATAGACCGATACGACTTTCTGCTACACCAAAAAGGCCTCGTGCCAAAATGTCAGATGCAATCCCCATGAAAAGAAAACCAAGCATATAGATCATTAAGCAATTCAATAGGACAATAGGTTGGGGGGTATTAACAGCTGCCTGGCTAAATATCTTTCGAAGAGCACCTGGCCGTCGGCGCAACAGAATCCATCCGGCTAGGAGAGGAAAGGTGACCGCTAAGGTTACAGCAAGTGCCATTTGAAATACAGTAGGGAGTTCCTGCATGTATCCAAATGAATCTTCCCCCATAAAGAGGAGCCAAGTCATAGCCAAAATCGAGGCAGCAACAATGAGCCACCCAGCCTCGAAAGTCATCGTAAATACCACCCGTGATAACGTAAAACCTCGGCTACTAGCCAATGCGATGCGTCCGGCATGATGTGCAACATTCCCAGGTATATATTTTGCCAGTTGAGCAAGTGCGAAAATCACCAAGGCCTCGAGGAGCATTACTGATTCACCGCAAGTACGGAGGAAAAGAACCCATGCATACCCCCCAATGAGAGTAACTAAGGCATTGAGGATGGTTGCTCCGGTAAAACTGGCATAGGCATTCAGACCCCAACAGAGTGGAGGAAAAGACGAAAACTGTTTTACAGCAAAATTAAAAAAATAGGTGAGAGCTATAATGCCAATACCTAAGCCAATCCAGCGGTAAGCACCCTTCATCTTTTTTTGCCCAGAGCTAAAAACCCATTTCCCAAGTCAGTTTTGGAGAAAATACCCTGCAAAACACAAAAAAACTGCATCACCTTGGTGCCCAACCAATTAGCTTGCACTGGATACAACCTCCTCTCTAAAGATCGCTCGACTCCACTGCGATGGCTGTGGGCAGACCGTTGATCATCCTTATTTCTAATATATAATTGCCGCTTAAGCTCCTTAGCGTGGTAACGAGCGCGAATCGGCTCAATGATGTTGGCAAGCGGGAACCCATAACAATCTATTTGCACTATATCAAACCCAGCCTGCTCCAACAATCCCTTAAGTCCTACACGTCCGTAGCGGCGAAAGTGGCCAGCCCACTCGTCAGTGGCATTCCATCGTGTGGGATGGGCAGGAACAGATAGGAGAAGGTGTCCGTCTGGTTTTAGCAAAGCCCACCACTGCTTTAAGGCGCCAATGTCATCCTCAATATGTTCCAGCACTTCAAATGCCAGGATATAATTAAATGCTCTATTCCAATTATGTCGAATATTTTGGTGAATAGTAATACAAGGGTTATCTTTATTAATGTAATGAGCTATATCTAAAGCAATAGGCGATATTTCTACTGCATCAACCAAAAATCCCATGCACGAAAGGTCATGTAGCAGCGCACCTGCGCCACATCCAATCTCCAGCAGGCGCCCTCGAGGGAACGGATCAAGCAGATTTAACACTCGATTCCTCCTGAGCAAATATCTAGGTGCAGGTACCCAATCCTTTTCAGGTATACTTATGCCATAGACCGGATGTTTGTTCATATCGAAACGTTCTTATTTATTATGGATAGTTGTTGAGGTTCTTCGTAAGCCATCTATCAATCTGATTAGCTTTCTGCCGATGGTGAATGGCTCAATACACTTTACCACATCCCGGTACAATATCTTGCCGACCAATTGATGAGATTGCCCCATAAACATATTTAATGCGTCCACAAGGGCGTCAGGATCTTTAGGCGGTATTAGAAATACACCAGGCATCTCTGGACTAAGAAGCTCACGGATAGCAGGCGAGTCTCGAGTAATTAGTGGCGTTCCAGTTGCAAGGATTTGGAAAACCTTATTAGGGATAACTCGGCTCGCCTTGTCCGAATCCCCGAAAATCCCGAGACAAATGTCTGACCGATGGATCCATTCTACCAGTTCCCTATATGGAGCCCATGGGATCCATTGCAGGTGTGATAGAGGGTGCCTGTTAATCATGTCACGTATTTCTGATTCTTCCTGCCCACTCCCGATTATCACCCACTGAATAGGTTTATTTTCTGCTCGTTCTGCTGCTCGGATAATGGTTTCGATTCCGTGCAATGGAATGAATTGCCCATAGAAAAGTACGCTCAAGGCATGATTTGGCTTTTTCATTTCAAGAAACTGTGGCCTCAAAGGAAAAGCATCGGTTTCAACTCCAACAAAAACAAATCCTATTCGGTTTTCAGGAATCTTAAATCGTTTTTTAAAGTAATCTGCATGCGCCTGTGTGTCCAATATAATAAGATCCACTGCGCGACAACTCAGATACTCCCAGGCGAAAAGAAGATAGGCTAACGGATGCTTTGGCTCGATCAACTTTCTGTCTTCCACTACAGTGTTATAGAGAGAAAGAAAGGCATCCCACACTATAGGCACACCACGTAGTTTGGCGAATGGCCATAGAACCAAGACGTCCAGTTGCCCCAAATAGCCTATAATAACCACGTGGTGACTTGGCAGTCGTATATAGCGTACAATAAGCCCTGGATAACTCGACAACCATCTAACTATAAGCCGTAACTTTTGTAACCAGCCAGATACCTGACTTTTATCCTTAGTCTCACCCCAAACATCGGCATGACATTCGAGAACTTGGATGCTGTTATCCTTCAATCCGCGTATCATGATCCGCGTGCGAGGTTTCCCCGTATCGTAAGTACCCCAATAAACGGCTCGCATCAGACTTTTCCCTCAAAAAAATTGAAAAACATGATATATTTAAAAAGCACGAATTATTACCGATCAGTTCTTGTCCGTCTTGGGTTCTCTCGACTTTTGTTGCAGCTCCTCGAGCAATCTCCGGTTGGCGCTGAGCAGATCAGCGATAAAGGAGACCAGCATGGTCTGAAAGGCAATGCCGATGAGGATGCTTGCCAGAATGAGCGATTGGACGTGTCCTCTGCCGCCTTCTGTGAAATAGTACTAAAGGAAGCGAAAACCGATCATGGTTCCCAGCAGGAATAGGCCGACTCCTATGGACATAAAAAACCCTGAATGGCTTGTAGACGACGAATATCCATAAAATGGTCAGGATGGGTTTTCGGATATAGGCCGGTATACTTTTCACCAGTCGCGACGGACGGAAGTCTTCGTTTGTGCGCACCAGAGTAGTGAGCCGAAACACACCCACTAAGTCATCTGTTAGTTATCTTATGATATCTTGTATATTCTTATTTCCGGCCCAGTTAGATATATCCCCTTTTGTTGTGAATAGTTAATAAGCCACTTTATTCCTCTGTAAATAATTTCTAGATCGTTCTTCCCTAATCTAATGCTTGTTGCTGAAAAGCTTTTTACTAATTCTTCTTCCTCAAATAATCTAGTATAAAACTCCACTTTATTAGGATATCTATTCTTTTCTTTCAAATATCTCCCATACATGTCTGAGGAAACTATTATATACTCAACCCTCTCTTCTTTGAACTCTTCTAAGCTTTTTGTTGCAGCTGAACTAGGACCACTTGGTTTTATTGGGGTGTATCCGTCAGCTGCTATCTTAGCATTCCTTGGTAGATTCTCTGATATCCACTGCTTGGAAACTACTCTTGTATCTTTTATGTTGAAGTTTATGCTCCCAACTGCCCCCCGGATAAACAGTGATAAAATGGGGATTGATGTGAGTATCAGCAGTACGACCGCTGGTTTGAAGGTTTTTGTTCTTAAAGCCATTGAAATTCTATAAGCTCCTACTGAGGCTATTAGTATGGGTGCTATGTACATAGGAACTGCCCATCTCTCCCAGTGTAAAGCTAATTTGGACATTAGAATCCAATAAATCAGGCCAAACAGTGATACTACTAGGTAATGCTTCATCTCTGCATACTTTTTGAATTCTATAACAAAGAGACATATACCAATAAACAAGAATCCCCATAACAATAAACCCATATTGTCCTGTAGAGTGCCAAGATAATAAAGGAGGTTTCCATCCCATTCTAATCCAGACGCACCTAAATGATATGGAGAAGACTCTATGGCTAAAGCATCTATGACTTCCTTATAATCTACAAATAGAAATGGAGCAGAGATAAATATGGAAAAAAGATAAGAGATAAAAGAAAGTGAGCCTAATTTTAAAATATTTATTTTCTCTCGCCAATTGGGAAGTACTATTCCGAAAAGTATAATACTTGTTGAGAGAAAGCCTGGATATTTTTCAGCTGTTGCTAATCCACTAAACATACATCCTAAAATAAGAAACATAACTTTCTTGCTTTTCATGTATTTACTTATAAACAGTGCTACCATTGAAATAAAAAAGGCTAGAGGAATGTCCGGAGTTGCATAGTGCGAGTGGCAGATAAAACTAGGAAAGAAAGCAGTAATAATTGCAGCAAGTAAACCAACTTCCTTATCTCCTGCCTCTTTGCCTAGAAAATACATGGATAATATCATAAGGGTACCGAATAAAGCAGTAAGCAGACGCGATAGGTATACGAAGGGGGCCTGATCATTATCAAATAACTCTTCGACACTTTCACAAACATCAGATTGAATGCATCTTACAACTGAGAAAGATTTATAACTAAGGGTATTTAAATAAATAGTAATATGATTTGGACGATGGTAAATTTTTGGGTTAAGGTTTCCATCTGTTGCGATTCTAATAGCTGGATTAATGACAACGCATTCATCCGGATGGAGTCTTAAAGGTAGTCCAAAAGTCAGCCCATTTATTCGCAAGATAGCTCCTGCTATGACAATTATAGCAACCATCACAAAGTTTAGTTTTATAGCTTTTACGGCACTCTTTGAGCTCTTTAGGTATTCTTTTTTGAAATATTTTCCCATGGTTTTAGTCTCTCTTTAAACTATAACAAAGCTCTAAGTTGCCCATAGAATCTCTAATGACATTTACAGTACTCCCAAGATCAACCTACTGGCTCTTCATATATTCTTCATATATTTTTAATCCTAGTTTAGTTACTATTACAAGAAATTCAGGATCCCAGAACCAAGCGCAACCGTTCGGATTTCCTTATCCCAATATTCTGGTCTAATCAAAGGGAATAGAGTCTCTATTGCTTTCCTTGAGGCTGCTGCCTTAAAACCACAGTTTGCATCACTGAAACTGACTCCCATCAATGATTTTACAAAAGCCATGTAAGTCTTTGAGACAATAGTTTTTTATTGAATTAATACCTTAAACCACTGCTGTCCAAAATAATCTGATATCTTAATTCGGGGATTAAGATTTCAGTACTTATCAGTCCTAAATCATGTCTTGCTATTTCAGGTTGTCTAGGAATCGATTAAGTATCTCTTTTTGGATGGTGTCTCTTTCCCCATGCGTATAGACGGGAGCATAGAGAGGGTACCTATGTTGGTGGCTATTGGGGTTACCGAGACAGGTCACAAGCTGGTCTCTGGTCTACAGGCAGGAGATAAGGAATCTGCTTCCACCTGAAGAGAGTTGTTGTAATTCAATAGATTTTTCCAGATTGACGATCTGTTTTACCGTTTCCTTGATAGGAAATTCAGCCACATCATCACTGCTGGAAGCTATGCTCTCCCTACCTTTTTGAGTTTCGGGGATGCCCTACTGTTATGAACGGTATTATACCGACAGAGGTTGCTTTTGCTCTGGCGAGTTTTCGAGCAGTTGGATAACGTTTGGGTTTTTTCCATTAAACCTCCCATCAGCATTTTATGTGGAAACAAGAAAGATCCCTGAGCACAGAACAGCGATACCAGCCCAGCGTGAAATAGATATATTCTCACCAAATAACAATGACGAGAACAGAACCACAAGAACAAAACTTGAGCTCATAACCACAGGGTAAGCAAAACTTAATTCAAATTTTGAAACTACGATAATCCATAGAAAAGCGCTAATTCCAGCAAAAAAAATCCAGGAAACAATGTAAACATTCGTGATATAATTGTAGAGCATGTTCAATAAGTTGTCCAATTCAATAGGAATATTATCCTGGACCAAAGTTCCTTTTTTGAGGAATAATTGGCCTATCACCCCAGTGAGTGTAGATACCACCAATATCGCAATAGCTGATAGCTTCATTCCTTCTCCTTCCGTCTGCTCTTTCTTGCAATACAAAAAATTGATAAACCATAGGGAAAATCTATTCTGTTTAACAATTGATTTTCAAAAAGTAGAATCTTGGTTAAAAACTTATTCAAGGTAACTGCCAGAGGTTTAAGATCCGATCTTGCATTTGTGCTCTTTTTTAGCCTTCTAAATAGTCTTGTTACGAAAAATAAAGGAAATAGAATAGTATTTCTGTATGTTATTCTAATAATATCGAACCCCGTTTGTTCAACTTTCTGTCTTAATTCACTTTTAACATACCTGTGTCTTGTATGAATTGCCTTATCATGCTCACTTGTTAAAAAATCATAACTAGGTAGGTTTAATATCAATATACCATTTTTTTTTAGCACTCGATACAATTCTTTAAGTGCTTCAGTATCACTTTTAACCTGCAAATGATACAAGACATCTAAGGAGGTCACAATATGAAAGAAATTATCGTTAAATGGTACACTGGTGATGGAAGCCTTTACCACATTGTTCAACCCTCTCATTTTACAAAATTTAATGGCTTCCTCTGATGAATCTATTCCATAGCACTCAACATAATCTTCAAGCCTGTCCAAAACTGCTCCGGTCCCGCATCCAGCATCTAATACCTTCAACTTGCTCTTACTGTTGCTCTTATACCTACCAGTAAAAGCAAACACCAAATCTCTTAATCCCACATACCACCAGTAGTGATCCTCAATATTGTACATAATTTCATATTCTTTTCTTTCCATCAGATCTTTCACTTTCACTTCACTTTCACTTCTCACTTTGAAAACTATTAATAGCACCGCAGATAAACTCAACCTCTTCCTCAGTGAGTTCAGGAAACATCGGCAAGGACAAAACTTCATGAGCATATTTTTCGGCAATAGGACAGGTACCTTCTTTTAAACCCAAATCATGATAAGCTTCCTGCAAATGAACGGGAATAGGATAATGAATAACAGTTTTAATTCCTCTTTTTTGCAGGTATTTTTGTAATTGATCCCGTCTTTCAGTTCTGATAACATATAAATGATAAATGTGTTTCCCGTAATCCATTTTAGCGGGTTTGAGAATCTCGTTGTTTGTTATCATTTCATCGTATAATTTAGCAATTTCTCGTCTTCTGGCATTCCACTCATCCAAATATTTCAGCTTGACCCTTAAAATCGCCGCCTGCAGTTCATCCAATCTACTGTTGAAACCCTTGATAGAATGATAATACCTCTTTTCCTGCCCGTAATTTCGCAGCATCCATACTTTCTGGGCAATGTCTTTATTGTTAGTTACCACCATTCCACCATCGCCATAGGCACCCAAATTCTTACTCGGATAAAAACTGGAACACCCAACATCACCAATAGAGCCTATCTTTCTGTTTTTGTATTCAGTTCCGTGAGCCTGACAGGCATCCTCAATAATATTTAGATTCCACTTCTCAGCGATCTCTAAATTTAGGTCCATATCTGCTGATTGTCCAAAAATGTGAACAGGGATGATTGCTTTTGTTTTTATGGAGATTTTCTCTTCAATTTTTGAGACATCCATCGTATAACTTTTAGGGTCTATATCAACAAAAATTGGCACTGCATTGGCAAAGGAAATCGCTGAAACGGTAGGAACTGCTGTATTGGGAACAGTGATTACTTCGTCACCTTGCTTCACGCCACAAGCTAATAATGCCAGATGCAAAGCCTCAGTGCCTGAACCGACCCCCACTCCATATCGACAACCGCAGTATTCAGCAAATTCTCTCTCAAAAGCTTCAACCTGCTTTCCCAAAATAAACCAACCACTGTCCAGGGCTGAATGAACAGCCCCATCAATTTCATCTTTTATGGACAAATACTGTCTTCTCAAATCTCCGAAAGGAATGTTCAAGATTTATCTCCCCAATAATATCTCCGGTTCTGTTTATAATATTCTACAGTTCGCTCCAGACCATCTCTAAGTAAAACTTTGGGTTCCCAACCTAAATCATTCCTTATTTTACTGTAATCGGCATAAAAATCACCGATATCTATTTTTTTCCTCTCTTCCGGAAACGGGACCAATGAATAACTACCATCACCGTTCAATTCTATTAGTAACTTGACAAGATCTAAAAGACTTATGGGTTCGCTTCCACCGAGATTAAAAATCTCTCCATTTGAATTATCGTCTGCTCCGGCAAGCAATAAAGCATCAACTACATCATCGACATAATTAAAATCACGAACTTGCTTTCCATCCCCGAATATCTTTATTTCCTTTTCTTCCACGATCTGCCTAATAAACCAACCGATAAATCCCTGTCGATTGTGCTTCATTAACTGCCTTGGTCCGTAAGTATTAGTCAACCTTAATGAAGTAGTTTTAATTCCATATACCTTGCAATACAAGATGTGATACCACTCGCCGGCCATTTTGTTAATACCGTTTACATCGGTTGGGTGCAAGGGGTGGTTTTCGTCTACCGGCAAATAGTCTGGTTTGCCATAAACTTGTCTCGTGCTGGCAAAAACAATCTTAATATCAGGGTTATTTTTTTTACAGGCCTCCAATATCGAAAGCTGGCTTCGAACATTTATTTCTAAATCAGTGTAAGGATCCGCCATACTATCAATATGGCTAACTTGCCCAGCTAAATTAAAAAGATAATCTTGCTTTCTCACAAGATAATTCATACCATGCTCATCTCTGACATCGGCTATGTTTACCTTAACTTTATCCTCGATTTCCTTAATATTAAAGAGATTGCCTCCATAATCAGGAATTAAAGAGTCTATTAAGGTAATATTCGCATTATGATTCACTAAATTTCTCGCCAAATTACTGCCGATAAACCCTAATCCACCTGTAATCAAAATGTTCTTATTTTCATAAAACGATTCTACATTTTTCATTTCTGACCTCTATGGAAATTCAGTTCCCACCACAACCTGATAACATTTACAGCTACTCTGAAAAGTCTTTTAAAGTTAAAAAATTGTGATTTACCATACGTTCTGTGAAAATGATGAACTGGGATTTCTGCAAACAGGAATCCTTTTTTTTCAAGCTTCTTTACCAACTCTAAACAGATGACACCACTATTGTGTGTTAAGGTAATTTCATCAAATACCTTAGTTCTAATCAAACGAAAATCACAATCCACATCTCTTACCTCGAATCCAAACATCATTCTCATAATTAGAAGATAGACCTCACCAATAATTATCCTATACAGCGGATCATTCCTTTTAATTTTATAGCCGTTGACAATATCGATCCCATCCTGCATTGCGGCAAATAACTTCTTCAATTCAGTGACATCGTATTGACCATCGCCATCTGTATAGAAAACCAACTCCTTCGTTGCATTTTTAAAACCGCTCCGTAGAGCCCCCCCGTACCCTTTGTTGCTTTCATGAAAAATTAGGCGTATTCTATCATATTTTTTTTCAAGCTCTCTTAAAATGAACTGACTGTTATCTGTACTCCCATCATCTATAACGATAATTTCATAATCATCTGTTACTTCCCTTGCTACCGTATCGGCAGTTACAACCATACTTCCAATAGTGCCAGCATCGTTGTAACAGGGGAAAAATATAGACAAGCTCTTTGACATTGTTTTTCCTCGTGGGCGATCCTACCTCGGAAGGGGTAAGTAGGGCCGATAAGCCCGATTTTTTGTGGAAGTGTAAATAAGCGATCAGCCTTCGTCCGTCTTGCGCTCTCTCGACTTGTACAGCAATTCCTCGAGCAATCTCCTGTTAACACTTAACAAGTCGGCGATAAAGGCGATCAGAATGGTCTGAAAGCCAATGCCGATGAGGATACTGGCTAGAATGAGGGATTGGATGTGTCCGATGCCTCCGTCGACGAAATAGTACCACAAGAACCGTAGACCGATGAGAGTGCCCAGGGCGAATAGGGCAACGCCGATAGACATGAAAAACCTGAAGGGTTTATAAGTTATAAAGATACGAATGATTGTCAGAATTGATCGCCAGATATAGCTCGGTATACCTTTAACCAGCCGAGAGGTCCGCAAATCTTCATTTGTTCTAACAGGTACAGATATAATAGCCATGCCTTTTTGTCCTGCCTGAATGATAGTCTCAAGGGTATAGGTATATTCATTAAAAACATTGAGTTTCATTGCTGCATCACGACTCATAGCACGAAAGCCGCTCGGAGCATCCGGAATATCAGTCTTGCTTGCAAGACGTACAATCCAGCTACCCAATCCTTGAAAGTATTTTTTTACAGGTGAAAAGTGTTTTGTTTCGGCTATTGGACGAGAACCCACAACAATTTCCGCTTTGCCAGATAATATCGGTTCTATCAACTCTGGTATGTCATCGGCACAATACTGGTTGTCCGCATCTGTATTGACGATGATATCAGCGCTCCGCTCGACACAGGCGGTAAGCCCGGTCATGAACGCCTTGGCCAGCCCCAAATTCTTGGGATGCGAAACTATATGATCTACGCCGTGGGTCCTTGCCACCTCCACGGTGCGGTCCGTGCTGCCGTCGTCGATGATCAGCCATTCCACCTTGTCAACCTCCGGTAGTGATCGGGGGAGATCTGCCAGAGTGGTGGGCAGTGACAGTTCCTCATTATAGCAAGGTATCTGGATGATCAATTTCATGAAAGCCTACCTACTAAATTTGCATGACAGGTTCGTAATAAAATAAAAGAAATCAAGATAAACAAAGAAACAGCTTAATGAAATTGTCAGCAAAGACCCCACCAATTTAAATCTGTTTCGAAAAAAAGAATGAATGGATATGCCACAAATTATCGGAAGACTCGAAACTAGAGGAAAATAGTAACGGGCTTGCGCTCCACCAAGATAATGAGTTCCAAGATACCCATTGTAAGCGCACACGAAATGTACAATTAGCACAGCCATTATCGATAAACAGGAATACCTTGAAACCCTATATACTATTTCCGTATAGTCGTCTTTTGTTTTTACATTGGGTCTGAAAAGAGCGACTAAAGACACAACTATAATCACAAGAAATGGTAACTGCTCTAAATAACCATGTTTAAGCAAATTCTTATGTGCCACAATTCCACTGAACGATAACAACAGATTCGTACCGAAGAAATGCCTTAGGTATCTAAACAATCCCATCACCGGTGTTTTTGGATCTACAGTCGACAGAAATATCTCCTTGTATGTCCCGTAATCCAGCAGCTCAAGGGAAGGCTGCACAGTTCCATAAGTAAATAATATGAACAAATAGTAACACACGGGCAGAAGCCCAAGGATAACGATAAACAAGTAATACTTGCCCTTGATACCAATTAGCATAGATCTTTTATAAAGAAAAAAAAGGAAGATTAAGAGATACCCGTATGTTAGCAACGCTCCTGTCAATTTTGCAAAAGAGGAAATGACAACTCCGATCAAAACTAAAAAAAAATATGGTATCTTGCCTGACCTAAGAAATTGGGCACTACTAAATATGAGCAAGCTCCCGCCAAGAATTGCCAGGTTATCGTTGTTAATTGCAATCCCTAATATGCCCATCATGGGGATCGACACCAGCGCACTTGATAGGAAAAGATGATAGCTCATTGGCAATGGAAGGCGATAGACCGTTAGAAACAACAAAAAAATTGATAGCATCGCAAGAAACAAATTGATCCTTCTGTATGATAACAAAGTAGCCTTAGATACCGGACCAATACGCAGGAGATATTTTCCTGTGATATTTATCAAATGATAATAAAAGGGGGGATGACAAAGGTAGTTAGTCCTTTCGGAATATTTCAGATCTGAAGGATGAATTAGCTTGATTTTCCTGAAATCGGGCACAAAAGCGTCGCTCTCCGACACATACTTTAGATAGGAGATGTGGGCCCACTCGTCTGGTGGTATGCCTACTGGAATCACATGACAATAATAAGATAATTTCAGAAAGAACAAGACAAGCAAAAACGTATATAAAACAACCTTGGCAGACAGATTGTCATTCAAATTCATCCGAAGCCATAACCACAGTCCTTTTATTTCATGTCTTAACTTTGTGCTAAGCATTAGAATATCAAGAAATTAACCATTCAGTCGCACAAATCGCCTGCCTACAGTTATATTCTTATGGAAAAATTTTCTCTTTCAAGGGTGAGGTTGGGGTTATAATGAGGATCTCCTTTGACCAATACTTCCTTCCATTTTCTCTGAAAATATTCTATTTCTTTTTTGAACCTTTCCTTCTTTTCATGGGTGTTTTCAAAGCCTCGACTTAGGGACTCATGATGGTAGAGCTCTGCATAAGGAGTATAAACTAATCAATCCTCCTCTGCTTCCAGCTTGTCCAGATAGAGAAAGAGGTACTCAATGCACCGCTCGAAGCTGTCCATCGCTTCTACAATGGTCTTATAGAGCAGTGGGTAGTCAATATCCCAGTAGAGGTGCAACCAGCACGTTACGCATTCCTGCCATGGCCTCTAGTTGCCTACCTAGGTCAGTGGGCACAACCCCCTTCTCATGCAGGATCTTCCCTACTTCCCTGTATTGCTGGGGCATACCCAAACCCGTCTTTACGATCACGTGTCGTCCAAGGCCGAGGGTCGCTTCGATGGCAAGGCGCAGATAATGTTCGGACAGTGCCCTGGTGTGCTTTTCCC
>SDBV01008281.1_pt1 | contig 14067 bp, 13 predicted proteins | sample 2277081 | NCBI WGS metagenome assembly SDBV01 (sample SAMN10402039, study PRJNA504765) | marine sediment metagenome | isolation source: marine sediment core GS10_PC15, 223 cmbsf | place: Arctic Ocean: Southern Knipovich Ridge | collected 2010
TATTTTTTTTGATTCCTATCCAGATAAGAGCGTAAGAGGAGGAGAAAAACAATACATGATAGGGCTAGTTGCTCCTAAGATAAATTATTTTGAATCTTTACAGATAAAAGAAATTTTTATTAAGATATCCTCTAAAATAAAACTGAAGCAAGATTGGAATATAGAAAAATGCTGGGAAAAAGTTTCATCTATTTTATCAACCCCTTTTTAGATTCAGGTTATCACTTTTATTAAGACTATTATGAAGATAGTGAAAAAATTGTCCAATTTTTTTCCAAAATAATTCTCTAATAGAGTTTAATGAGTTTGTAATTTTTAAGACACAAAAATTGTTATTATCTGTATTGTATTGAATTTAGATACTATGGATGCGGGAATTAAAGGTATTTTAGTAAAAGTCGGGAAGGATTAACATTTGTTATCCTCAATTCAATTATTTCTTTTTTAGTGTTTCTTTTGTAATGGGAGTTATCATAAGTTTTAATACCTCAATAAATAATTAGATCGATTTACTAATTTATAAATTAAATAATTTAAAACATAGAGAGTCCAATCTTTATTATTCCGAGATGAAATAGAATTATCGATTTGAATAAAAAGATTTATATATTTATTAATGCGTATCATTCATAAAAAATAATTTATAAGAAAAATGGGATGTAAAATCCATGGCTTTATCTAAAAAAGAATATTATGTAAGAGATTTAGTTATTGATGACGAATATGGGATAATTGATTCAAAAGCGACAATACAAGATGCTGCTAAGAAAATGAAAGAATTAGGCGTGCCAGATTTAGTAGTTGTTAAAGGGGAAGATCAGAAAGTTCTTGGAGTCATTGCTGATTTTGATATTGTCCAAAATATTGTTGCTGATGGAAAGGATGTTAAAACGGAAAAAATTTTATCAGCGATGTATAATATTACTCCAGTGTCATTAGATACTCCTGTCACTGAGGCATTTGCAAGAATGCGTGATTTACAAGTAAATATTGTACCTGTTGTTGAAAATGAAAAGTTAAAAGGTGTATGTACAATTCAAGATTGCTGGAGTTTTATTCCTGATCAAAACGTGGATGAAATCGGGCTTATTCCTGTTAGAAATACAAGGGTAGCTGAATTTTGGTTTGCTAGCGTATGTGCTATACTAGCATTTACTTTGGGTGTTGTTCTACCACTTGTTGGTGTATATGGCTTTTTTACCGGAAACCAAGCAGATCTTTTGAGCTTGTTGGGGATTGGACTTATTGGGGGGGGAGAAGTATCCTTCAATTTATTTGAAGCTAGGGGTGTAGGTATAATAGTACCCTTTCTTGATATAGGACCAATATGGATTGTACTAGAGATATTTAGCATCTTCCTACTGATTTTTGGTATAATCGGATTGTTTTCAATAATTTATACGAGTTTTTCAGATACAAGAAAAATAGAAACGGGTAGAATTGTAAGGACAATAATTCCTGGACTATTTGTTTTCTTTATGGCTTTTGAATGGATATTATTTGGTATTGCTTTTGCAATTGCAACCCCTACGCCTAAAATAACAATTGATAGCATTGGATTAGTGATGTCTATCTTATCAATGATTCTAGTTTTACTAGCGATAAATAGAGACTACATCTTAAAAGAGAAAGAAACTGCTGAACCTGTGAAGAAAGAGGTGTCAAGTTAAAAATGCCTCGAGGCGGTGGCGGCGGATTCCGAGGTGGCGGCGGATTCCGAGGTGGCGGCGGATTTCGAGGTGGTGGCGGATTTCGAGGAGGTGGCTTTCGAGGAGGCTCATTTGGTGGTCGAGGCGGTTATGGGAGACCAAGTGGGAGACCATTTGGAAGAACGGGAGCTTCTCGAGTAACATCTAGATCTCCAAGAGGACCATATTCACACTCCTATTATAGACCGCATCGTAGATATTATAGACCAGGGTGGTGGTACCATCGACCTTTTTATTACCGTTGGTGGTATAATCCAATGTGGGCAGGGCATTATTATCGACCTTGGTATTATTCTCCGGTATATGTTGGCGGAGGTGCTGTACTAATAATCGCCTTAGCTCTAATTATACTTCCAATAGTAGGTGTTGCCCTCATGTTCCCATTTAGCAATGCAGATGCGAATGGTATTGTGTCCTATCGTTCCACAGAGACATTGAATTATAATGAATTCTGGTATGAATATGAGTATATTGAAAAGAGTAATGACATAACAATTAATACTGTCCAATCTTCACTAGCTGATATCAATTTTGGTATTTGGGATCATCCCTTTGAATCTTTACCCACGATTTCATTACTTACAACTGAAATCGGCCCAATTTCTCTCCAGAGTAAGAAATATGAATATCTATGGTTTTTCTTAAGACCAGGATCATCAATAAATTATGACTTTAACTCATCTGGACAGGTAGATTTTTTCATAAGTGATGGTAATGATCTTTATTCATGGGATCAAGGAGGTTCACCATCTTTTTATAAAGATGTGCCAAACACTAACGGTAACACAGGATCTCTCGCAATCACAAACGCAGATGACTATTATGTGGTTTGGTATAACGACGGTGGTTCCAATATTGATGTTGATTTTACTGTAGATTTTACAGAGAGCGGTGTTGTAGATTTCACCGAAGCGGATCTTTATTTTATTGAAACTAAAGATATCCCTCAGCAATCATTTACAGTACCCAATTCAGGAAATTGGTATTTCTTCATCTATTTTGATCCAATGAATTCTCCCGTTGACTCTACTGCCATTACTTTTGATGTGAGTTATGAAACTGGAAAATCGTCCATTGAGAGATGGTCTGATATTCGATGGGTTTTAATTATAGTCTTGAGTGTAGTTATTATATTGTTGGTTGCAGCATTGATAGCAAGAAAAGGCCAGAAAAAGCTGAAACTTAAGGCACCTACGAAACCTTCAACAAAACCTACACCTTATAAAATTACCCCTACAAAAGCTCCAGAAAAAATCTCTAAATGTGTTCGGTGTAAGGCTACATTAAAACCTAATGCAAAATTTTGTTCCAAATGCGGTGGAAAGGTAGAAGGTAGAACCATTGCTAGTCCATCAATAACTACACCAGCAAAAGCGAAAGTTTGTTCACTTTGTGGTGATAAGCTTTCAGATACAGAAAAATTCTGTAAATGGTGTGGCACTAAAATTGAGAGTCAATAATATTTAAAATTTATAATCTTTTTTTTTTATTTATTTTTATAGCAAAGTAAAAAGTTTTGCTTTAAATATTTTCCAATAAATTCACGCCGCATTTCTCACAAAAGTCTTGAGTTTTGCTTCTTATTCTCTCTCCACAATTTTTACAATGAGTTAGGGCTTCTCGTAGTTTAATTTTTTCATTCTTTATTTCTTGTATTTTACGAGCTTCTATAAATTTATTATAATCCTCTTTGGGTTTAATTTCCTTTTCCAATGAAACAATCTTTTCTTTCAGCCATACTAAAAATATGAATTTTTCAGTATCTTCGATTGTTCTGAAAGCTTTATAGTCTACCTTTTTTTTATCGGGAACATCTGTAAATTTTTTATTCCCAATCTCTATAAACGTACTATGAAATAGAATACCATCGTAAATTAATTTCTTAACTTCTTTATTTTTTTCCACCTCATAAGCTAAATCAAATCCTGTGGCACCATCTTTAATCAGTTCTAAAAGTTTTTTTAGGAAACCTAAAAGCTGTTCCTGACTTTTTTTCTCATCTTTTTTGAATCTTATATTTTTAGATTCTTCTACAACTTCTTTATTTTGAATAATGTTTGTAAAATTTGTTTTAAACTTTCTTTCAAATTTAATTCTCTTATGGAGTTTTTTCAGTTGCGTTCCAAACTTCATTTTTCTGATTTATTATTTTTTATAATAAATTTAATTTTATAGTGACTCTTGCCCATGACTAAATATTTCAAATTAATTCATTGAAAGGCTCCACTAGGTAAATAAGTAACTATATACATAAATATTTTTTTGGTTTTAACTAGACAACTTCTGAAATTTAAAAAAACATAATTTTTATCTTATTATCTCTTAGGAAATTAGATTTGAAAGGTTTTAAAAAGATAAATCTTTAATCAATATTTTTTTGTAAAGAAAATTAATTCATTTGTTTAGAGGTTTTACTTCCTCCATCTCTTCTAAAAGAAGAATAAGCACCCTTAATCTCTCCAAGTCCAACGGTCATAAGGGAGTGGCTTAGATGTTTCTTTTCAAATTTTTTTATATCAAGTTGGTTTATTGGATTCTCGGGATGAATTACTACATATTGTTTACATCGAAGACAAGCTCTTGCTCGAATCATTTTTTATCATTATTATATAATTTTCCAATTATAATAAAAAAAAAAGATTATTTCAAATTTTCGGTTTTATATTAATAGTGTTACATTACTACGAACAAAAATCCGAATCATATTTTAAACAATTAGTTCCATTTCTCTTCTTCCTTTTTCTTCTTTCTCGAAAAATTATTTTATGTGAACAAGCATAACATTTCTGATTTTGGTGTAAACCGATAGATTATATGATATTTTCAAGAGTTTGGAATTTTAAGGAATCACCTTGAATTTTTTAATCTCGTTTTCCTTCATTAATATTTTTATGTCTCCATAAGATTTGGAATTGTAGATTCAAACTTTTCCTTTAGTTTTGAGATATTAAGCTTAAAACCTTGACTTTTCAATCCTCTAATAATTATTTTTGGATCCGAAATTAAGACTCCTATTTTTTTGGCGTTAACTCCATGTTTCTTAGCCGTTTCAAGAATTTTATGATAATCTTTTGACTCAGTCTCGATAATGAATCTTCCATTAGACTCACTAAATAAAAATTCGTCATCTCTTAATTTTTCATCGTAAGATTTTGTAAAGTCTAGATCTGCCCCTAGATTATTTTTAAAGCACATTTCTGCTACAGTAATAATGAATCCTCCTTTATTTACATCATGATTGGCTTTAACAATTTTTTCTTCATATAATTCAAATATAAAATCCCAGGTTGCTTTAACTTTCTTTTCATCTACTTTTGGGGGTGTTCCTCCTTCAAGATTGTAAATGACAGAATTATATTCTGAACCGCCCAACTCTAGTTTAGTGTCTCCTACTAGAAATATATGATCTCCGGTTTTCTTAAAAGGTAATGTAATTATGTTTTCCTTTCCTTCAATGATTCCTACAATCATGATTTCAGGTGTAGCTTTTATAGCTGTATGGGTAACCTCATCTTCATTATAGAAGGATACATTCCCTCCTACAATAGGGATTCTCAATGATTTGCAAATATCTGCCATACCTTTGACGGCTTGAGAAAAGTACCAAAATGATTCAGGGATTTGTGGATTACCAAAATTGCAGCAATTAACCATAGCCATCGGTTTTGCACCATTAGCTATTACATTACTACATATTTCAACTAAACCTCCTTTTGCACCTTCATAAGGATCTAAATTACAATGTTTCGAATTTACACCTACGCTAGCAGCTATAAATTTATTAGTTCCTATTATTCTTAAAACTCCAGAATCTCCTTTACCACATTTAACAACCGACCTAATTCCAATTTCATGATCATACTGACGATAAATCCATTCTTTACTACAAATATTCTCCGAAGCAATCAATCTATATATTATTTTGCTAAGTGTTAATGAAGGTTTTGGAGTTTTTTGAGCAAGTAAAGCATCCAAATAGTCTGGTCGTTTTTCTTCTCTTAGAATTGTTGGAGCATCGGATAAAGCAGCAGCGGGTAAACATACTGGAAGATTCTCTCCATTGATAACTTTAAGCATTTGTGAATCATTAATTCTTCCAATAACAGCATGAGTTACTTCAAATTTTCTAAAAATCTCTAAAACTTTTTCAAGGCCCTCTGGTTTAACTATAAAAGCCATTCTTTCTTGAGATTCGGAGAGCATTATTTCGAAAGAATTCATCCTCGGTTCGCGAGTAAAAATATTTACCATATTTATTGTAGCTCCGGTCCCCCCATCACCAGTTAATTCACTTAAAGCACTAGATAACCCTCCACCACCAAGATCTTTTAATCCTCTTACATAACCAGTTTTAACAGCTTCTAACGTTGCTTCAATAATTATTTTTTTGGTAAATGGATCACCAATTTGAACAGCAGGTCTATCTGCCTCAGACATTTCAGTAAGAGTTCGAGATGCGAAGGTAACGCCATGAATTCCATCTTTTCCTGTTGATCCTCCCATAAGAATTATATAATCTTCAGGAAAAAAAGCTTTACTTGGAGCATGTTGGAAGTCTTTAATTGTACCTAGTCCAATACAAGCAACATTGACCAAACAATTGTTTTGAAAGCTCTTATCAAATTCTACTTCTCCACCTATAGTAGGAATTCCTGTACAATTTCCATAATCAGCAATTCCTTTTATTACATACTTAAAAAGCCATTGTGAATGAGGATTATTTTTTAAAGGACCAAATCGTAGTGGGTCTAATAAAGCAATAGGGCGAAGACCCATGCATAATATGTCTCGGATTATACCTCCAATTCCAGTGGCTGCTCCATGGTAGGGTTCAATAGCAGAAGGGTGATTATGTGATTCAATTCGAAATGCAAGGGCATATCCATCTCCTATATCGATAACCCCTGCATCTTGACCTGGACCCGCTAAAACATAATCATAATTTTCTTCAGCGTTCTCAAATAATGTTAATTTTGGACGAGATGATTTGTATGAACAATGTTCAGAATGCATTACATCATACATGCCCCATTCCGTAATTGTAGGATCTCTTTTTAATTCTTTTTTAATCGCCTTAATTTCCTTCTCAGTTAAATCGACATGTAACTCATTTCCATTTGACTTAACTTGAGGCATTAGGAAATCCTCCCTTTAATAAATTCCACCATGGATTCAAAAAATAGTTTTCCATGTGTTGTCCCTTTTGGACTTAATATAGCTTCTGACGCACGTTCTGGATGAGGCATTAATCCTAGACAATTTTGTTCTAGGTTACAAATTCCTCCTATATTTCCTTGTGAACCATTAGGATTAGCACTATCAGTTATTTCTCCATTTTCAGTTGAATATCTAAATACAATTTGGTTATTTTCTTCTAATTCTTTTAAATTATCTGTATAATAACGACCTTCTCCATGAGCTATAGGTATATCTATTATATCACCTAAATTCATTTTATTTGTACATGCTGTCTCATTGTTATCTACTTTAAGGTTAATCCATTTACAGACGAATTTGAGTGATTCATTTTGTAATAACGCCCCTGGAAGAAACTGAGCTTCTGTTAAAATCTGGAATCCATTACAGATTCCTATGACTGGTCTTCCATCTTTAAGCATGATTTTTGCTTCATCGATTGCAGGGCTGTGTGCAGCAATAATTCCTGCTCTTAAATAATCTCCAAAGGAAAATCCTCCTGGTAGAATTACTCCATCATAATTAGACTCTTTAAAATGATTGTGCCATACTAAATCTGCTCTGACATTGATTACATTATTTAAAACATGGATAGTATCTAAATCACAATTACTTGCGGGGAAATCTATGACAGCGATTCGTATGCTCATGGTTTTGATACTTTTAATATAGTTAAATTTTGAGTAACAGGATTAAAAATACGAAGATCATTGCACATTTTATCTACAACTGTTTTAGCTTCAAACTCCCCGTCAGCATTAAGATAAATTCGTAAATATTGACCAGAACGAACTTTAGAAACCATACTGTATCCTTTTTTAGCTAAAAGGTCTTTCTGAATTGTTTCTCCAACAGGATCTCTAGCAGCCTCTTTGTTTTCTAGAACTACTTCTACAATATATTTTGAGCGATCCATTTATGAAAAAAAAGTTGTGTATGTTTATATTAATTCTTATTAATTTAAAAATAATTTGCATCGACAAAAATGATTACAACCAATTTTTAATCAATACATTTTGAGAATCTATTTAGTTTTGATTTGTAAAATTTTAGGATAAAAAATAAACGAAATCTATAAGAGCAAATACGATAAGGAAAAGAACTCTTACAAAAATGGCGTACATTATACATAGAATAAGCTGTTAAGAACTGCTATCACTAAAGCTAAAAGACCAAATAGTAAAGCATATTGACTATGTTTAGATAATAAATTTGATTTAAAACCACTATTTTTTTCTGCTTCATAATTCTTGATATCAAGTAAAAGAAATACAAAAGTAAGCAAAAAAAAAAAAACCCCGACAAATAACAAAATTATATCTATCATTATACAATCAAATACTAGTATTTATCATTTAAATTTTTTTAAATTCTATAAATATTTGGCTTCCTTTAAATTTTCATTTATTCTTTTGTTTACATCCGAAATTTCTGCTTTAAAAGCAAATCCAGTAATTTTTTCATAACTTATCATATATCTTTTGGCTAATTCTATTTTGATATGTTCTGATATTGGAGGAATATCTTCAGTAGGTTTAATATTTGGGAAAATATCAGGATATGTTTCCATAAGCCATCCTCGAAATATTTCCTTGTCTAAAATTTCGGGTTCTTCACCTCTAGCAAAATTTTTCTCGTATGTATTAAGCATCCAAAATCTAGATGAGTCCTGCGTATGAATTTCGTCAATTACAATTAATTCTTCATCTTTTAAACCAAATTCATACTTAGTATCAACCATAATTAATCCATTTTTCCTGCAATAATCTTGTCCATACTTAAACAATTTGTCTGCTGCTTCTTCCATCTGTTCATATATCTTTTTGTTAACTAATCCTTTTTTTATTATTTGCTCTTTCGGCATATATATATCATGCCCAGATTCCGCTTTAGTAGAGGGAGTAATTAGAATATCGTCTAATTTCTGATTCTTTTTCAATCCTTTTGGAAGCATAATTCCCGAAGTCGGTTCATCTTTCATATAATTCCGCCATGCTGTGCCCGTTAGATATGCCCTAACTATTATTTCAACGGGAAGTGTTTGACATTGATGGACGACAGCCACATTTGGATCTGGGATTGAAATGATATGGTTTTTTACAATATTTTTTGTTTTTTCAAACCAGAAGGATGAAACTTGATTTAACATTTGCCCTTTGTATGGAATTGTGGTTATTACCCTGTCAAAAGCAGAGAGCCTATCTGTGGCGATTATTATCCTAATGTTCTCTTTAACATAATTATCTCTAACCTTTCCTCGATATAATTCTCCTAAATTAGGAAAATCAGTCTCTTTTAGAGTATAATTGAATTGCTCTTTGATTATATTATCAATATCTATAGCTACCATATTGAACAATAATTGAAAATACCATAAAAAAACTTATTATTAATTAAGAAATATAACATATTTAATTTACATCAACAGAAATACCACACTTATACCATCTTTTAGCCCCTTTAAATAGTGGATTTATATTTATCATCTCATAATCTCAATTTTTTATCTTTTATAATAAATTCCATCATTAAATTCCTTAATTGAATATTTCTTTTTATTTTTTTCCATTTTTTTCATAAAAGCTTGACTTAAATCCAAATCTAAAGCATTAACAAGGCTAATAATATAAATGAATACATCAGCAATTTCGTCAGAAATATTAGTTATAAGGTTCTCGTCATTCCAAATCTCTTCTTTCTTATAATCCTTAAAAAGTAATAATTGAGATAATTCTCCCGCTTCACAATTTAATGCCTGAACTAAATTTTTTGGAGTGTGGTATTTTGTCCAATGCCGTTTTTCAACGAAATTTTCAACTTCTTTTTTAAAAAATGAAACAGGAGTATTTAAATCATTATTATCAAGAATTTCAATCATCTCTAATAAATATTTTGTGATTCTACAGATCTTTTGGGTAATAATTGCTTAAAATCTCTAATAAAATTACATATTAATTCGTTAACAACCTCTTTTCTATGTGCGGGCAAAAAGTGCCCTCCCATATCGATGATTTTTAGGGTAGAATTGGGAATCATATTATGCAATGCTTCTGACATTTGTTCTGGAGCAAAATTATCCAACCTCCCACCAATTATTAGAGTGGGACATAAAATATTTGATGGATCGTACTCATTTATTTCATTTATCATACTAAAGATTTGCTCCTCTATTTTCATGTATAACTCGTCCTTAGTTAATTTTATCCCTGCGAGAGAATCCGATAAAGCAGTTATTATATATGGAATAGTTTTATCTAAGATATTTTCAACTGAATTTGCCACAACTTCTAAGAAGTTCATTCGAATGAAATATGGGAGTAAATTATAAAAAATATTTCTAATTACGTTATCAATCATGATATATCCTGAATTGAGCAAAATAAGGAACTTAACATCTTCTGGATGTTTCTTTGCGCAAAATTGAGCAATCATACCTCCTACCAGTGAGTGCCCTATTAAGCCATACTTTTCATAGACGCCTAGGTAAATCAAGAGATTTTCTAAATCTCGAATAATCTCATGCCTAAGATTTTTTGATAAATCTAGTTGTTTAGGATGCTCGCTCCTACCATGCCCTAATGCGTCAAAAGCAATAATCCGATAATTTTCCTTTAGTACTTTAATTTGAGATTTGAAGAAAGAAGCTGAAGAGGCGAAACCATGAAGTAATATGATCGTACATTTCTTTGAATCGGGATTAATATCCTCGTAATAAAGATTATAACCCTCTTGATTTTGAAAATAGGGCATTTGAAAAGCGATTTGTATTATTTCTTATAACTTTTGAAATAATGGCATCAAAAAATACTTTTCTAAATTTAAAAATAATAAGATAGATGGAGTTTACCCTAAAATTTTTACAATATTTAAAGTTCTTTAAAAGTAAAATGTTGAATAATTTTCAAAAATAATGCTAAAAAAATAATTCTAAAATACAGAATTTTTTGTACGATACCAAGATAAATGAAAGGCTCTTATGTATTTTGCTCCTATTTTATCTATTTTTTATGGATTTATTAACCTTCTATAAAATTAAAACTAGTATACAATAAAAAAAATTATAGATTTTTTGTTACCCGCTTCTTTTCATATATATCAAGCATCACAGGCATGAAAATCCTATTGAGTCTCTTATAAATTTTTGAGCTTTCTTTATCTGGATTCTTAGTTGTGGGAAACCTCACCATAGTTTCAACTGCTTTTTCAATAGAATTATAACTCTTACAGCCACAAAAACCTAAGATTGCAGCACCCATGGCAGCACCGTCCTTAACCTCTGGAATCAAAACTGGTTTGGAAGTAACATCAGCAAAAATTTGAGCCCATAAATCACTATTCATTGCTCCTCCATCAATTCTTATTTCGGTAGTTTTACCTCCACCCATTCCTTCTAATAACTGGAGATACATCCGCGCACCTAACGCAGCAGATTCCATAATCGCTCGTATCATATGCCCTCTTGTATGATTCCAACCCAAACCATGAATTGTTCCTTTTCTGAAGATATATAATGGTATAAATAACAATCCTTCACTTCCAGGAGGAATTATTGATGCTTCTTCAGTTAAAATTTCATAAACATCAATATTTCTCTCTTGACTCTCTTTAATTTGTAATTGTGAGAAATTCTCGGCAAACCATTTTAATGATGTACCTGTTCCTGGAATTAGACCTTCAATATTCCATTTCCCCTTAATAACAGAAGGATATGAAAAAATTGGGAAATCTCCAGCAGGTTCAACTGGACTATCTACAACATAATCTACAAAAGTACCTGTTCCTGTAGTAATCTTAGCTTGACCTTTGGTTATAACACCTAAGCCTAATGCTGAACATTGTTGATCTCCACCACCTAATATTACTGGAGTATTTTTCTTTAAGCCTAAAGCATTTGCAGCAAGATCGGATAATTCTCCAATAATTTCACCTGGAGTATGTAATTCAGGCCATAATTCTACTGGTAACCCAAATGATTCTGCTAACTCATTGTCCCATTTGAGTGAATTTTTGTTTATAATTCCCAAAATTCCATTTGTCGGATCTGTTACACATACATCACATAGTTTCATATATATGTAAGTGTCAGGATGGATGATTTTATCTGCTTTACTAAACAAATCTGGCTTATTATTCTTTAGCCATAATGCTTTAGGAATCGATCTTCTAAGATCTACCTCTTTTTTCCACTCTTTTGCTGTAGTTTCTTCCCTTTCATCCATCCAAGTTAAAGCGGGATGTAAGACATCCCCTTCTTTATCAATAATCACTATAGTACCCCGTAGAAATGTAGCAGAGATCCCGATAACATCGTCTTTATTAACAGTTCTCATTACATTTTTACATGTATTTTTAACAGCATTCCACCAAATTATAGGATCTTGCTCAGAGATACCAACGGGTTGCTTAACAACAGGATATTCCTCATAATCTCTGGCGATTACTTTTCCATTAATATCAAATATTATTGTTCGTGCTCCTGTAGTCCCTACATCAAATACACATATATAATCGCTCATAAAATCACTTTTTCTTAGAATTTCTAATAATTAATTTATATTAATTTTAGTAATAATTCGGAAACATCTAATATTTTAATTTTTTCTTTTTCAGATTCTTCTACACCATATGCTAAACCTAGTTCACAGAGAGGACATGCCGAAATAATATTATTTGCACCTGTTTCTTTTAATTCTCTAATCCGGTTTCTAGCCTCCTTGATGGCTAATTCTCGATCTACCCAATGTGTAGTTCCACTCCAACCACAACAATGAACATATTCTTTATTATAAATCGGATCAACTAAATCTATATCTTTTATATTTTTTAGAATTATCCTAATAGAAGAAGTATCATTCAAATTTCTGGCTAATAAGCAAGGATCATGAATAGTTATTTTTTTTAATTCATTAGGAATCGGCTTTTTAAATTCCAACTTTTTATTTAGAACTAATTTTCTAATGTATTCAGTTGTATGGAGTACATCAGCTACAATTTTAATTCCTAATTCATTATATCTTTTTTTCAATGTTAAAACACATCCAGGACAGTCGGAAATTATTGTCTTTGCCCCGGTACTTTCAATGAGATCTTTATTTTTTTCAGCGAATTTTCTACCAGTAGTCAAATCTCTTATATTAAAAGTTGGACCTCCACAACACACTTTTCTATCTAAATTAGTAGAAAATTTAACTCCTACTCTCTTTAGGATTTCTATATTTGCCTTAATCACATTTGGAAATTTCATAGACTCACACCCAATATAATAGAATACATCATCAGATCCATCAGATTCTATATTTTCAATTCCTTTCTCTTTGTATGTTTCAAAGATATTATACCCTTCTATTGTATTTGATTCATTCAACTTTTTAATTTGTTCTTTACAAAAATCTGGCATATACCCTTTTGCATTAATGTCTTCTCGTACAGACTCAAGTAATGAAACGACTGAAAAATCAAATGGGCACCAGACCTTACAATTCTCTTCATTGGTACATTTATACATCAAATCTACAAACTCAGAATCATTATAATCTATTTTTCCTATTGTTAGATAGTACCCAATTCTTGCCTTATAGGCAGGACTTATTGTTTCTGTTTGAGATGCTTGGAGTGTTCCACAATCGAACCTACACATATTTGGACAAAGCATACAATTCACTAAGTTCTTTATATCGGCTTTATAATCTCCTTCAGGAAAAAAATTCTTATCACGCATTCGAAAATTTTTCATAAATATTCTTTTGATATCACGATCCATTTTTTCAATGATTGGGCCCATCCATTTATATTTCTTTAAAATCTCACTCATTTAATTCTCACCTCCTTCTTTCCAAAGACTTTCGTAAATTTTCCCTGGATTTAAAATATTATTAGGGTCAAGTAATTTCTTTATATTTTTTAAAGTATCAAAAGACTTCCCCCATTCTACTGGCATCCACTTAGATCTAGTGATTCCAACGCCGTGATGGTGTCCGAAAGATCCACCACAATCTTCTACCGTCTTAATAACCGTATTCCAAACTTCTTGATAAAACTCAAGATCAGTTTTTTCCTTTGGAGGAATTCCAGCAAAAGTAAAATAAAATCCTACTCCATTAGGATAAAAATGTGATACATGGGCAGTTATCAATACAACACCTTTCACATTTTTTGTAGCTTC
>SDBV01008282.1_pt1 | contig 14066 bp, 8 predicted proteins | sample 2277081 | NCBI WGS metagenome assembly SDBV01 (sample SAMN10402039, study PRJNA504765) | marine sediment metagenome | isolation source: marine sediment core GS10_PC15, 223 cmbsf | place: Arctic Ocean: Southern Knipovich Ridge | collected 2010
ATTAATATCTTTTAATTTTTACTTTTTACTTTTTAATTGGTTGTCCAATATCAAATTTAAAATTTCAAATTTCAAGTTTCAAATTCTTTATTGTTTAGTATAAACTGCTGTAACAGGATCAGCTTCACCACTTCCTTCATCATAAGAATATTTAAGATTGATTGTCTTATAATTATCTGCCACTGTTCACTGTCCAAAAACTGTATGTACTTCAATCATTTGCTGTGGATTATTGATAGTCAAAATGATAGATACAATTTATTTTTGTAATTTATTTTTATAATATTAATGGATTATGTGAGATTAATATTGTTATATTTTTATATTGTTAATTGTTATAATTAAATATAAAAATTATAGATTTATTGAAAAAAAAACAATGAAAAAAGTTTTAAAAATGCTTTCCTGCCCTGGGGGGAGGGGCCGGGGGTGGGGCTATACTTTTTTGATATTTGCATTAGCATCAGTTATTTATTCCTGTGAACCTGACGAAGATGTTACTCCAGGTTCTATTGAAGGTACCTGGCATTGCAAGGAAAATCATTATATTCATGGAGAACAATGGTACTATGTTGATATTGAAAATGATCCGAATATTAGTAATAGAGTGTTGATATATAATTTTCTGGGTTTAAATGCTATCACAGATACTTTTCATGTTTATGCAACATTAACAGGCAGTACTCTCAATATTCCCCAGCAAATAATTGAAGGACATACAGTTTCTGGACAGGGAACAGTGGCAGATAATTATAAGACAATCAATCTTGAATATTCTGATGATGATGGAAGTGGTGAAGCTGATCCTGTTACAGCAGTTTATACTAAACAATAAAGAATTTGAAACTTGAAATTTGAAATTTGAAATTTGATATTGGACAACCAATTAAAAAGTAAAAAGTAAAAATTAAAAGATATTAATGACTTAATCCTGAATCCGTGAATGAAATTATACACTCACCGTCATTGCGAGGGAGCGCAGCGACCGAAGCAATCCCTTTATAATCGGAGAGATTGCTTCGTGCCTCGCAATGACGAATACCTTCACGGATTCAGGTTAATGACATAATGACTATGACTATAACCATAAAACCATTTAACAATTTAGCCATTTAACAATATAACCATTTAAGAATTAATTTCACAAATTAATAATTAACAATATAATTTTTCAATTAAAACAACCGCATAACTTGAAACCCCATCCTCGGTACCTACAAATCCCAATTTTTCGGTAGTCGTAGCTTTAATAGAAACATCATCATTATCAATATTCATAATACTTGCAAGAATATTATTCATTTCAGGAATAAAATCTTTGAGCATAGGTTTTTGTAAACATACAGTTGTATCAATATTGCCAATGGTGTAACCCTTTTCGCTCAATAGCTCAACAGTATTTTTTAATAATACTTTACTGTCAATGTCTTTGAATTCTGGTGAATTATCAGGGAAATGAAAGCCGATATCGCGGAGGTTAGCAGCACCTAACAAAGCGTCACAGATTGAATGGATTAAAGCATCACCGTCAGAATGTCCGATTGTTCCTTTGTAGTGAGGGATTTTTACACCACCTAAATAAAGTTCTTCTCCTTTTGTGAGTTGATGAACATCATAGCCAAAGCCTACTCGTATTTTCATGGAATCTTTGAAAAACTATATCTTTGTCATTAAATAAGTATTTTTTAAACTTTATGAAAAATATCAAATTACAAAATTAAAATCACAAATCAATATCAAAGTTCAAATTAAAAAAAAACATTACTTCTTTTTTGTAATTTTATTAATCTACTCTGGAATGTCAATTAGTTCATGATTAGGTTTTGCAAAGGCTTCTTCATCTATTACGAGATTTATTTTCTTGTTCCTTAAAACCTTCAAAGTCAAATATCAATGTAAATCTAAGAGTATTAGCGAGTGGATGATTAGGTCCGCTTGTGGGCATCAGATAAGAAAAATCCAGTCCGAAAACATTTAATTTAAGCCCGAGACCAACGGTAGCAAATTTACGATTTCCTTTAGTTGCATGCTCATAAAAATATCCTGCACGAAGAGCAAATTGCTTTGAATACCAATATTCTAATCCGACTGAATAAGTTATTTCATGAAGCTCTTCTTTATATCCGCCTGGTGCATCATAAAAAGATTGGAGCATTCCGACAGGAACAGAAATATCATTATTTTCTTTACCAAATTCAATAACTGGCATTCCATTTTCATCAACAGAATCAGAAGTAGGATAATATACTGGAGGGGTGGGTACCAATAATTTATTAACATCAGCAGTAATAGCTATTGAATTATATTTATCAAGCTCTACAGTTAAAGCCCCCCCGAGTCTTAAGTTAATAGGAATAAAATCATTATCTGCCTGTTCGGTATAAGAAATTTTTGAACCGATATTAGAAATATTTATACCAAAAGCCGTCTTTGCTTTTTTTTCAGAGATTCTAATATCATTTTCATAATAAGCAGATACATCAGCGGCAACAGACCTTCCAGGATGAGATTCTACTCCGCCTACATAAGCACCGCCGGTTAAGTCTGAACGTATTAATCGCATTGTAAGGGCACCAGAGATTTTATCAGAGAATAAACGTGAGTATGCGGCATCAAATGCGAATTCATTTGGATTGTAATGACCGATAGTATTGCCTACAATATCTGTAAATGTAATATCGCCTAAAGAAAAATATAACAATGAAAGACTAATCACCTGATTTTTGCCAAAACGTTTATAACCGGCTATATAGGCAAGGTTTATGTCATTAATCAGATTTCTTAACCAGGGAGTGTATGATACAGAAAGTCCCATATCATTTTCAATAAATGCATACTTTGCGGGATTGTAGTGCATAGAATTTGCATCGGGAGAGGTGGCTACACCTGCATCACCCATAGCACCTGAACGGGAATCAGGGGCAATCATCAGAAAAGGAACTGCAGTAGTTATAGTATTTATTTCACCTGTTAGCTCGCCTGTTGTTATCTGACCTTTAAGCTGAGAAAAACATATTTGATTCAGTAATGCTGATAAAATAATAATAATTATTGTTCTTCCTGTCATATTAATTTTCCTTTAATAATAATAATAATCAATAAAAATAACGTAGCAAAGTTAACAATTCAATTAAAAAAATTAAAAAATTATAAATTATAAATTTTTTAACACAGAGAACTCAGAGTTTTAAGAGTTTCACAGAGAAAAATAAATAGTTCTTTATATAATTTAACTAATATTTAATTATTTTATTGTATTTTACTTCAATATTACAAGTTTTTCAAATTTATCAACAATTTTTTCATTTGAACGAACTCTTAAACGGTAAATGTAAACTCCACGCCCGACTTTATCCCCAAAATCGTCCAAACCATCCCACATTAAAGGGTTATTGTATGCAAAAGAATGTGTTTGTGTTAAATTACTGCTATTATACCCATCTGTATAAATTTTTGCTTCTATTGTTTTTATTAACTTTCCGGTTACTGTAAAAATTGAAATTAACACATCCAAATCAGTATTTGGTTGATTGTGATTGAAATAAAATGTTGTTTTAGTAGTGAAAGGATTAGGATAATTAAAAATATTATCTAAAACAAGTTCTGATGATTTTGCGACAATAAACTCAATATATGCTTCTGAAGAATTATTGCAAACATCCCACACTTTAAGCTTTAAATTATGTGGTCCCTCACTTAAATCTGATAAATAATATTCTATTGTTCCACTTTGATAGCTGTCAAGGTCAGATTCATAATAATCGTTTAAAACAATTACTTCATCAGAAATTTCATCTAAGATTGCTGTAATATCGTGTCCAATACCACTGCCAACAGTATTAATTCCATTAGAATCGGAAACAAAAGCAAGAAATTTAGGATTTTCATCAGTTATCCCGCCAAATACAAAGTTTTCATCATTTATATATAAATCAATTAATGGTCCTTGATTGTCAGAAATAGAATCACCGGAAGAGCCGCCTATAATGATTTTTTTATAATAGCCATTCGCATCACTTACTGAATTATCGGCATAATAGCTAATTTTTCCAAACCCAAAATTATATGCAATATCTTTAGGTACAATGAATGTAAATGAATATTCGCCATTTGTAACACTTGCTTTTCCTTTGAATAAGATATTATTTTGTAATTTAAAGATAAACGGAGTGCCTCCATTATTGCATAAAGTTGTTATTGTAGTTGGTTTATCGTAAACTGTAGGATAAACAATTCCCTGAAAATCAGTAAGTTTTGTTCCTTGTGATCTATCTCGTATATCGCCTGTAATAGTTACTTTACCCAGAGCTTTTAAAGTATCAACATAAACCGAAACAGAAGTTTGATTAATTGAGACAGTGCTAATGCTATCTTCAGGAATAGCCAATTTTAATGCAGGGTCGCCTAATAAGATAAAATTTCGTTTACCTGATCCTGAGTTATATTTTGTCAATCGCATTATATCACCTAAACGATAGTGGTTATTATTATCATCTTTTTCAAAAACGAAATTATAGAATTGCTGATTTAATGCAAAATTTGAGCCTGAATAAGTAAGGCGGGTTGTTGTAAATAAGGCGATTCCACCACCTGTGGGATTTAAAAAAACTAGCTCACCGGCAGAAGTTCTTGCATAATCATCAAATCTGCTAAATTCGCAGGTTGCAGTTACAAAAATTGGTAAGTTATCATAATTATCCCACGACATAATATCATTAACAGTAACAATATGTTCATGAGCAAAACCTACTTCGCTTCCATGTCCTATATAATTAACAATTAATGCACCTTTTTTTATTCTATTGTTAACAGCAATATTAACATCAGGATATCTTTCACCTGCAGGAGTTGATGTTTGAGTATAAGCATCTAAAAATATTTTTTCAATATTAAAAACCGGATATGAGTTATCTACCTGAATAGCTAAGTCATTGGCTTGTTTCATATGCTGATTACCATCTTCGTCATCACCAATAAAACATAACATATTTCGCCAATCCCCCATTGAAGCAGGACTTGAATATTGTATTATTTTATCAACAGCAGCTTTAGCTTCATCTGTTGATTTAACAGGAAGACGTCCTATTCCAATATCTATTAATCCATTAGCAGCACCTTCATTATTATCTAATAAGCCAAAAAAGTCATCTGTTACATAAGAATCTGTTTGGCTTAACGATTTTTCTGACTGATAGGTTAAAATATAATTTGTATTGTTTGCAGAGTTGGTTTTATTATCGTAAGAGCCATCGCCAAACAAAAGAAGGTAACGAATTAATTCATCCTGGTTTGTTTCTTTATCATATATCATTTTCACAAAATTTCTTATAGCAGCAACATCCGGAGCACCGGAAGAAAATTCATTATAAATTTGCCCGGGAGTAAAAACAGAAACAGCTAAATTGTCATTATTTCTATGTAATTCTGCTAATTGGTTTGCATAGCTTAAAAAATCAGGATGAGTAACTATTATCATATCAAGCTGCTCAAGTCCGTGTAAGTTTTGATTTGCAACTTCTCCAATATTTTCAGGAGAATAGAAAGATGTGCCATTAAAAGCTACAAACTCCCGTAAAGTGTCGGTTGGTAATTTAAAAGTTAATGTGCCGGCGGAATATGATGTTTCAATAAGCTTTACATTTGCAGGGTCAGTTACATCCCATACTTTTGTGTTTTCATTAGTATTAGAAAGAGAAAAATTCGTAATATTTCCAGTGCCGGCAGATTCAACATCCCTGAAAGGCATTTGACTTCCACTCATTTTAAGCTTTCGTCTTGCATTTAAAAGAATATAATTTAACCAACCCTCAGAAGAAGATGTAGTTTTATTATACAAAATATCTACCGAAATATTATCAGAAGGCGAAGTAAAAGAAAATGTGGTGGAACCGCCAGCAGCATAAGTATAACCACTAATAACGACACTTGAAACACTAATGTTTTGAGGTGGTTGATTATTTGCTTTTATATCAAATGAGCTAATTTCTGAAGAACGGGCATAAACTGAGGCAGTTAATTTAACAGGAGTGGTGGTTTCAAGATTAGGAAATGAAAAATTGAAAGGATAAGATAATAAAATATCAAAATGTTCACCAACCCATAAACGTCCGGATTGGATAAAATTAGTAATCTCTTTTTCATGAAATGCATAGTCATTAAATGAGCTAACATTGTTTGTGGCGGTTTCAGTAGTTGAATTTGCTGTTAGAATTTTTTTCCCGCTACCTTTATCAGAAGTTACATAATAATATGAAAAATCAGAAAAAAGATGTAAAGAATGAACAAATCTGCCGGCTAAAGTATCATATTTCCATTGTGTTGGTCCTTTGGCATAAAATAAAATATAATCACCTTCATTAAAAATTCCATCACTACCGTTTTCCATCCAGATAGCATTTTCTATTAAATCGTCATAACAAAATTCATTGTTCATTGTAGGCAGCATACCGCCGCCATAGCCAAAAATGCTTACATTTTCAGGTTTACTTATTCCCCAATCTATTAGCTCAGAATAAGTAAGTTTATAAATACCATCTTGAGCAATCTTAATTTTGAGCCATTTACCGGAATTTAACATTGATTCATTGGTGTAAGATTTTGTTTTTTTTTCTATTTTTGTTTGTATTTCGGTAAATTCAATTGTGAAACTTATAAGTTTTTCAATTTTATTGGTAGCAGGATTTTTTCGTATAGGAATAAAAGATATTTGTAAAAACGGCATTTTTCGTGAATAACTAAATATTGGTTTTACTGTTATTTCACTATTCAGTTTATCAAGAAATTTAATATTTTTTAATTCTTCTTCAGAAAAAGCGGTAAATTTAAGGTTTGTAAGTGTAACATTGGCATCTGTAGTATTTTGATTTAAACTTATATTTTCATAATAATAAGGAAGTAAAGTATTCGCATCTTCGTATTCTGCACCATCAAAATTAAGATAGTAAATTAGCTTTGAATTATGATTAATAACAAGTTTCGGTTTCCATTTAATATTTCTGTGAAGAATAGTCTCTACACCGTGTATCTGGGAGGTTTGTGCGAAAAGAATATTAAAAATTATTGTTAAAATTATAATAAATAGCTTAACAATATAACAATTTAGCAATTTTTTTAAAATATTCATTAGCTGAATTTAAGCGTATTATCAAGTATAATGCAGGATACGGAGTTTCCCCTCAAACACTATATACAAAATAAATAAAAAATATTTTTTTTACTAATAATTATTTCTTATAATTGTGCATTATTTTTTTAACGAAAATTTAATATTAATATTGTAATTTAAAATAAAAAACTTAATTTTGTAAAATAAAGAAATAAATTGTATTATTGCACTCAAAATAAAAAATTTATAAAATGGTTAAACGTTTTTTACTAATTTTCTTTACAATAATATTAGGGAGTTATGAGTTTGTCTTTGCTCAAGACCCTGGCTTCACACAATTTTATGCTAACTTGATGTATTTGAATCCTGCTTTTGCTGGTTCAGTTAGATGTCCACGATTGACAATGGGCTATAGAAATCAATGGCCGGCACTTCGTTCTGCTTATGTTACTTATAATGTTGCTTACGATCAACATTTAGATGCATTAGAAGGTGGTGTAGGTTTGGTTGTTCTAAGGGACGTGCAGGGTGATGGAGCAATCACTACTACTAATATTAGTGGGATGTATTCATATACATTAAATATATCCCGAACTTTTTCTGTAAAAGGTGGGTTTCAGGTAACTTACCATCAAAAGAAATTAAACTGGGATTTTATTTTTCCTGATATGATTCATCCTTTGTATGGTCCTATTTTTCCTACCCAGGAAGTAATTCCTACAGATGATATCTCAAAAAAAGGGTATTTTGACTTTTCTGCTGGTTTAGTTGGCTTTACCAGAGATTATTTTTTCGGATTTGCCGTTCATCATTTAACTCAACCTCATGAAACATTTAGTGTTAATGGTAGTAGTGAAGCTGTTTTACCAAGAAAATATACTCTGCACTTTGGAACAACAATTCCTATAATGGCTCGTGGATTTAAAAAAGGTGAACTTTCAATATCGCCGAATGTTTTATTTCAACAACAGCAAAATTTTCAACAATTAAATTATGGAGTTTATATAAACAGAAGCTCTATTGTCGGCGGAATCTGGCTGAGACAAAATTTTCGATTTCATTACGATTCGTTCATTTTATTGATTGGTTTTGTTCAGGCTAATATTAAGGTTGCTTATAGTTACGATTTAACAGTTTCAAAATTAAGTAATCAAACTTTAGGAGCTCACGAAATTACGTATTCAATGCAATTTGAATGCAGACAGAAAAAAAAGAAGTTTAGGACAATAAGTTGCCCTTCTTTTTAGTTATATTGATAAATTGATATAAAATTGAAATACAATGGATATTTAATAGATATTTTTTTAACAGACAACACTTTAGCATAGTCTGTTCATTGGATATTCAATAGATATTCATAGAAATTCATAGAAATATCAATGAATATCAACAGTTTAATGTTACTAATTTATTAAATACTTTAAAAATAATATCAATAGTTCAATGTTACAAATATATTAACCACTTTAAAAAAAATATCAACAGTTTAATGTTACGAATACATTAACAACTTTTAATGAATATCAACTGTTTAATGTTACTAATTTATTAATAATTTTTTATTATGAAAGCAAAATATTTTATTATAGTACCTATAATTACTATAGGTTTACTTTTTATGCCAGCTTGTGAGCAGCATAGGTCTTCAACAACCGGTTGGGAGTATAACGACCCTGATAGCGGTGGATTTCAATCTATTGATTACTTTGAACAGGAAACAGGGCCGGGGCTGGTTCTAATTGAAGGCGGCACGTATTCTATGGGAAGAGTTGAACAGGATGTTTTATACGATTGGAATAATGTTCCTCGCCGTGTAACTATTTCATCTTATTATATGGATGAGACAGAAGTTCGTAATATTGACTATCGTGAATATTTGTATTGGATATCTCGTGTATTTATTGATTATCCCGAAGTATATCGTAAAGCATTACCAGATACTCTTGTATGGCGAAGCAAAGTGGCATACAATGAGCCTTATGTTTTATATTATTTACGTCATCCTGCATATCAGGAGTATCCTGTTGTAGGGATTAACTGGTTACAAGCAGATGACTATTGTGCGTGGCGAACTGATAGAGTTAATGAAAATATTTTGATTAGAGAAGGATTATTGTTAAAAAATCCTAATCAACAGGGTGAAGAAAACTTTAACAGCGAGGCTTATATGGCCGGTCAATATGAAGGTGAAATGAAAGGCTCTGGTATTGAAGACCTTGATCCTAATAGAGATTATAGAAAGGCAAGAATGGAAGATGGTATATTTTTGCCCAAATACAGATTGCCAACTGAAGCTGAATGGGAATATGCAGCTCTTGCTTTAATTGGTAATTCAGTAGATGAACGGGTTTATAACAGAAGGTTATATCCGTGGAATGGTCATTTTGTCAGAAATCCAAACACTAGGGATTTGGGTGCAATACTGGCAAATCACGTCCGTGGACGGGGTGATTATATGGGAACTGCAGGTGCATTAAATGATAATGCTGATATAACTGCACCGGTAAACAGTTACTGGCCCAACGATAATGGATTATACTGTATGGCAGGAAATGTTTCTGAATGGGTAATGGATGTTTATCGTCCTTCAACATTTGAAGATATGGACGAATTTAGACCTTTCCGTGGTAATGTATATAAAACACAGAGGAGAGATGAAGAAGGAGCTATTGCAGAAAAAGACAGCCTCGGTAGAATCCAATGGAGAGATGTTACCCCTGAAGAAGCATTTGATAGAACAAATTATAATAAAGCCGATAACATTAATTACCTTGATGGTGATTTTGAATCATCTCTCAATTATTCTGATGATGATACTAGAGCAGCTCATAGCTCAAGTAATATGTATTATGGGGGAAAATCAACTGAAAATGTTAGGGGAGGAGTGGGGATGCAATCAATGATTACTGATAAATCAAGAATTTATAAAGGAGGCTCGTGGGCTGACAGAACTTACTGGTTAGTTCCCGGTACAAGAAGGTTCCTTGATGAAAGCAAATCAAAAGCTGATTTAGGATTCCGCTGTACAATGACACGCGTTGGCAGCCCTGCAGGTTTCTAATATTATTTGAACATTATATATTTCAAACCCCATTATATTTAGTGGGGTTTTTTTATATTTAAACTTGAACTTTGGATATTAATAAATTATACAAATTATTTCTGAAATATCCTATTATTAATACCGATAGTAGAAAAGCAGTAAAAAACTCATTATTCTTTGCTTTAAAAGGTAAAAATTTCAATGGTAATCAATTTGCTCTTAAAGCATTAGAAAGTGGCTGTTCTTATGCAATTGTTGATGAAAAAAAATATGCTCTAAATAGCAGATATTTATTGGTTAATAATGTTTTGAGCACTTTACAGGAATTGGCAAAATATCATCGTAAAAAAATAAACATACAAATCATTGCCATTACAGGAACTAATGGTAAAACAACTACAAAGGAATTAATTAATGCTGTTTTACAAAAAAAATATAAAGTTTATTCTACAAAAGGGAACCTGAATAACCATATTGGTGTTCCTTTAACTATACTGTCAATGACAGATGAAGCTGAAATTGGTATTGTAGAAATGGGAGCGAATCATCGGGGTGAGATTCAAAAATTATGCGAAATAGCTCAGCCAGATTATGGTATTATAACAAATATTGGAAAAGCTCATTTAGAAGGTTTTGGCTCTTATGAAGGAGTTAAAAAAGCAAAAAACGAACTATATAAATATCTTTCTGATAATAATGGTAGCGTGTTTATAAATTCCGATAATATGATATTGAAAGATTTAATAGTTGCACAGGAACAAATTTGTTACGGTATTTCAAAATTTAATCATTGTCAGGGAAAGTTTATTTCTGCTGATCCGTTCCTTGAATTAAAATGGGCTTCAACCAATACTTTTCCTGTTGATGAAATAAAAGTATGCTGGGATGATAAAAATAAATATATTCAATCGCAGTTAGCAGGAAAATATAATTTTGAGAATGTTCTGGCAGCAATTTGTGTTGGCAACTATTTTGGTGTAAATGCTCAAGAATTAAAAGAAGCAATAGAACATTATAAACCACAAAATAATCGCTCACAATTATTAAAAACTAAAAACAATACTTTACTATTGGATGCATATAATGCCAATCCAACAAATATGGAAGCTGCTATTGATAATTTCTCATTACTCAATGCTAAAAATAAGCTTTTGATACTGGGCGATATGCTTGAATTAGGTAAAGTTTCTGAAGTTGAACATTATAAAATTATTGAGCTATTAAAAAAGAAAGGTTTTAAAAACGTATATTTAATTGGAAAATCTTTTTCTAAAGTTTCAAAGGATTTTTTCCGGGATATCCCCGATAGGATTTCCCCGGGTACTCGTGGAACAGACGGGATTATTAGTTTTATAAATGTTGATATTTTTATTAATTGGCTTAATATTCACAAAATTAAAGACTCTTATATACTGCTCAAAGCTTCAAGAGGTGTTGAGCTTGAAAAAATTGTTGATTATTTATAGACACGAATTTCACGAATTAATTTAGACACGAATTTCACGAATTAACACGAATTAATTCTAATATTTAAAATTGTTATATAAAGGTGAGAGAAATATAATGTAAAAACTCAAATTATTCCCGGGCAAAGTATAAAGTCAAGCAGTAAGCAATATAACAATTTAACCATTCAACCATTCAACCATCTTATTAGCGTTATTAGCATTCATTCGTATATTGGCATTTGATTAGTATAATTAGTATGAATTCGTATATTAGCATCGCTTTTACTTCTTCATAATAATAAACATTACCCTTCTATTGCGTTGTCGCCCTTCATCGGTAGTGTTAAAGGCAATAGGTTGTGATTCACCGTAACCTTTAACAATTAGTCTTTTGGTGTCAATATAATTTTCAATAAGATAATCGGCAACAGCTTGAGCTCTATCTTTAGAAAGAACTAAGTTAAATTGATCAGAACCTACGTTATCGGTATGTCCGGCAAGTTCAATTTCTACTTTAGGATTATCTGTCATAAACATAACAACACGCTTCAATTCAGGAAATGATTCTTCTTTTAATGTTGCTTTAGCAAATTCAAAGAAAATATTATTCAAACGAACTTCCATACCTACCTCAACAGGGGCAAGTTTTAGATTTTTTTCAGTAATTTCAGTATATTCAGTAATATCTGAAATATCAATATTTTCGGTGATACTATAAAAGTCAGGAGCAATAGCCAAAAAACCATAATTTTTTCCAGCAGGTAATATAATTTTGTATTCGCCGGTTGTGGGGTCTGAACGTGCAATTCCCATTTCTTTACCTTCGGGTAACAATTCATAAATAATCTTTGCTTCAACAGGCTGATTAGTTTTTTGATTTAATACTTTACCTGAAATTAATACAACCGGCTTTGGCTTAATAGTTTTAGGCAGTTTTATTCTAAAAATATCATTTTTACCTAATGATTTGTTAGTAGATGAAAAATAAGCATATTCTCCTGACGCCGGAATATTATATTTAGAATCCGATTCTGCACTATTAACAACAGGTCCTAAATTCTGTGGTTCAGACCATTTTTTCCACGTGTCATCAAGCCGTCTTGTAATAAAAATATCTTCCTTGCCGTATCCGCTATGTCCGGCAGTTGAAAAAAACATGGTTACTCCGTCAGCAGCTAAAAACGGACTGTAATCATTAACTGTAGTATTAATAGCAGTGCCTAAATTTTGGGGCTTTGTCCATTTGTTCTCTTTTTTTCTGAAGCTTACATACAAATCTAATTCGCCATAACTATCTTTTCTTTCTATTGCCATCAGAAGCACTTTGCCATCGTTTGAAAGATAATAATTTGCATATTTATTTAGATTATAATATTCATCAATGTCCTGTTTTTCAGGAAAAGACCACCCTCTTCTTTTTCTGTGCGTCATAGATACTCCGGGGGCATCAGTTCCATCCTCGTTATAAACATTTCCTAAAAGCAGGGTGTTACCATCAGGAGTAATAGACTGAACAAAATTGCTAAACTTTGTATTAAGAGGAGAGCCAATATTTTCAGCATTTGCCCATACTCCACTTTTTAATTGAGTTGAGAACCAGATATCGTCTTCATCATTATAGCCCCCTATGTTATTAGGATGAAATTTACGAACAAAATATAATGTCTTACCATCGGGAGAAATTTTAGGTGAAAGCTCATCATAAATAGTATTGATATTTTCTCCGAGGTTTTCTGCTTCAGAGGGCCACTCTAAATTTGGAACATCATTAATTTTAGCTTTTATAGTATCTTTACCATCAGATATACCAATAGCATCAATTTGATTCCAGCCCATAACCCTGCCCGGCTGAAGGATTACCTCAACTTCTTTTACCGGGAAATCGGTAACAGGAAAAAAAATATTCAGCATTCTTGCCTTTTCTTCAACAGCTTTAGGAAAGCTTTTATATACTATTTTTTCCTCTTGATTAACACCATAAATAATTACTTTTGTAACAGCACCGGGATTAAAACTCTCGGCAATAGCAATTTGCTGAACTCTCATAGGTTCGTACTCTACCTTAATAAATGCCTCATCGGGAGATTCTTTTTCTCCTTTCTTTTTAACAGCCCATGCAGTATAAGCATCACCACCAATTGGTAAAACATTTGGCTTACCCAATACCTGGTTAGCAGATTTTTCTTTCTTGCTATACTGTGATGAATATTTAACAACCTTTTTTGCCCAGTGAACATTTTGAGCATAAGAAACCGTTCGAATAGCGATGGATACCCAAAACGCTACTATTAATAAAAAAGTTAATATATTCTTAATTAATTTCATATTTTTTAAATTTATTAGAGTCCTTTGCAAAACTAACTTTTAGCTGTCATTTTGAGTGAAACGAAAAATCTCATAATGTTGATAACCAATGACATAGAAAGATTCTTCACTCCGTTCAGAATGACATTTTACAGGTTTTGCAAAG
>SDBV01008283.1_pt1 | contig 14066 bp, 14 predicted proteins | sample 2277081 | NCBI WGS metagenome assembly SDBV01 (sample SAMN10402039, study PRJNA504765) | marine sediment metagenome | isolation source: marine sediment core GS10_PC15, 223 cmbsf | place: Arctic Ocean: Southern Knipovich Ridge | collected 2010
CTAGTTACATTGATAGTACCTCCCAATCCATTGACTTTTCTCAATTCTGGGTTATTATATACATTCAATAAAATGAGCGATCCCGAGAGACCAGAAAGTCCTTCAATATTTATTAGACTTTCATTTTCATAAATCTGAAGAATAGTCAGTTGGGTAATATTTGCAAATGCATCGATATTCTCCAGACTGGTGTTTGCAACAATGTTCAGGGATTTACCAATCGAGCTTAAGTTATCCAAACCGTCAAGACTTACTAATGCTGAATTATTAATTACTATAAGATATCCTGTTATCTGCATTAGACTCGACAGCTTCGATAGGTCAGTTATATTCGCAGTGATGATAGAGCTATCTCCAACTATGACATTTCCGTTTACTTTGGTATATCCGGCATCACCAAAATCATCGACTTCTTGCTGAGTGGTCAATACCAGATCTCCGTCATAAATAATTATGGGCTGATCATCTGTGGTAAAACTAACCTCATTACCATAGGTGATTCCCTGGTCAGATTCTGCAAAGGCCCGGGAAAAGTACTGGGTACTTGCTTCCAGTTCTTCAAATACTACGGTAAATGCCCCGGCTCCGGTTCCTGCCTCGGCCGAAATGTCTTCAATTGTAGGGGAGGCATTGGTAGCTATACAGATTCCCATGGAAATAATTTCGACAGGGCCCTCAATGAGAACTTCTCCAGCGCCTGTTGCACTATTATGTGTGATATCGCTAAATTTTAATGTGTTTACAGTTACACTAGTAGTAGCAATAGGATCTTCGTCGCTATCCCCGCATCCATATGACAATGCAAATAAAAACAAAAGGTACAGTGCTCTTTTCATAATTTATTAATGGAAATTCGATATATAATTAGCTTTATTGTCCAATATATATATTAATCCAGAGAGGGGTAATTTAAAAAATATATTTTATATTAACGGTATTTACTTTAATGCGCCTTCGTCCAGATCCTTCGACAAACTCAGGTCGTCTGGTTTCTGCGGCCAGGCATAAGATCTTTCGATATATTCGGAAGCGTTGGAAACATAAAATGAACACGTACAAATCCCAATTTAAGAATACACCCACACCCACACCCACACAAACATGAAACACTATTTACTACTTATTCTATTTTTTTCAGCCGTAGCAACACTGTCTGGTCAGGAACTCGAATACATTACTAACCAAAATGCGATCAATTACGATAAATCTCAATCCCTCCATGCGCTCCATGCGCTGGGTAGGATTCCGACTTCCAACGACGGCCAGATATCTATACTTCCCGATTCCAAACCAAACCAATTAATTAACGCTCCAGAATATACCCGGACGGCCGCATCCATAGAGCAAACTACATTTGGCAAAAAGCCTGCCGCCACGCTGGTCTATTCTTTTGACGGACTTGGTGAGGGGTTCGAAGGACCGCAGGGCTCCGCATCTTTGCGCAATCCTTCTGATAATTCGCTGGCTGTAGGCCGGGACCATATCGTGCAAATAGTAAACTCAAGAATGGCGATTTTTACCAAAAATGGAGAAAAATATAAGGAGACAGGAAATGTTCTCTACGGGCCCGTTGAAACAAAGAACGTATTCAGAGGATTCGGGGGACCTTGCGAACAGTTCAACAACGGTGATGCGGTAGTGAGGTACGATCAGCTGGCGGATCGATGGTTGATTGTTATGCCGATTTTCAGGAGACTTCCCAAAAAAGATAATGAACCTCCAACCCCGGAAGCAGGCAATTTTGCCATCAAAAGCCAGCGGGGTATAGAGGAGCAACCCGGTAGTGCCGTCACCCTCTTTCAACCACCAAAACCTACACAGGAAGAGTTAGACAAGGCTCGTGAAGCTGCCCAAAATAGAAGACGCAAGCCCAATACCAATAAAGGCTCGTTCTGTATGTGTTATGCGGTAAGCACCGGCCCGGATCCCATGGGATCGTACTACCGCTACGAATTTGTCCGGCCTCTGTTCCCCGATTATCCCCGTCCCGCGGTTTGGCCTGATGGATACTACGTACCCACGAGTACAGGCGATAATATCATTGAAAAACACGCTTGCGTAGTGGACAGAAACAAAATGCTGAAAGGAGAAGCTGCGACGGAACAGTGCTTTATTATCAAAGATGTAAATTTTTTAAACAATGCGGACCTCGACGGATTCCAGCTGCCTCCTGAAGGTGCCCCGAATATTATGATGGCAACGGGTGGTTCGCAGTTAAACGGGCAGTTCGGGGACGATGGTATTTACACCTGGAAAGTGTATGTCGATTGGGAAGATCATACCAAATCGAAACTTGAAGGCCCGGTAAAAATTCCTGTGGCTCCCTACCATTATCTCTGTGACGGCCAGCTGACCAATTGCATACCGCAACCGGGAACCATGCAACATCTTGATTCCCAGGGAGACAAAATAATGGCCCGGCTCGTGTACAGGAGAATTGGCGACCAGGAGTCGATTGTGGCAGTGCACTCCGTGAGGACGGAAAAATATGGATATGGTGGGGGTGTACGATGGTACGAATTTCGACTGGATAATAACCGGGACCCAAAGCTGTTTCAACAGGGTACATACGCTCCGGAAGGGTTTTACCGGTGGATGGCAAGCCCGGCGATGGATAAAAACGGGAACATTGGGATAGGATACTCTTTTGGTGGAACCCCCAATTTTGTGGGGCAGCGGTTTGCAGGAAGAATGGCAGGAGATGAACCCGGCAAATTAACTCTGAATGAACGTGTGCTGGTAGAAGGACAAGGCGCTCAAACAAACTCACTTCGGTGGGAAGACTATACGCAGACAGCAGTGGATCCCTCTGATGATTGTACTATCTGGTACGTTGGAGACTACTATAAGAAAGATGCTACACGTTACGCTACAAGGATAGGAGCATTCAGGTTACCAGGGTGCAACTAAATTCATAGAGAGGAGTGATGCGACGAAAATGGGGTTGCGAGGGAGGAAGTGAAGATGGTGACTGCATTTTGCGCTACAGGTCAAGAGTAATGAATAGGTGCATCCTAATCGCTGAGAATTCAATATTTACTGGCACACAGACCAGTTACCGTGAATATCACAAAATAAAACTACCTTATCTCGATTAACTAATATTCTGAAAATGCAATGGCAAACCTGTCTGCTGTAGGTAGATGTAAGCGGATTAAAAGTCTTTAAAAGTAAACATTTATTTACCTACAACGTTAATAAAAAGTAAATATATATTTACCTTTACGAAGTGAAGTGTTCTGAACTACTACGAATTTTAAAGAAAGATGGATGGTATATTGTATCTCAGAAAGGATCCCATCTAAAAATGAAACATGAGGTGAAAAAGGGAATAATAATATTTCCGAATCATGGCAGTAGCGAAATGGGTAAAGGACTGGAAAAGAAACTACTAAAGCAAGCTGGAATTAAATAGAATCAAAATGGAACGAGAGGCAATAAAGAAGTATAAGGGAATAATCATAGCGGTCGTGGAAAAAACCGAAACCGGATATTCAGCTTATACTGATAGGTATCCGGTTTATACTACCGGGAGAACCGTTACAGAGTTAATGGAGAACCTCAGGGAAGCTTTAAATTTCTATTTAGAAGATCAACATACGAATATTACTCATAATAATATTAAACTCAATTTTGACTTCAAGCTATTCTTTCAATACTACCGTGTACTAAACTCAAAATTTCTTGCTGAAAGAATCGGGATGAATCCAACGTTATTAAGTCAATACGTCCAGGGCAAAAAGAAACCATCATCCAAACAAGCCGATAAGATCCTAACTGGTATTCACGAAATAGGAAAAGAATTGGTCGAGTTAAATTTGGTGTCTTAATTGAAAAAGAGTATTGGTTATTCCATAGGGAGCAAATCCTTAAGTATTGTTATATACTGGTTTAATGCAGGCTTTGGGATCTGCGGTGGAAATAATTTGATCTTTTAAAAGAGGAGAAAAAGAGTTTTTTTTATTAGACTGGATGGAACACTTTTTTGGCATCTTTGGATTGAACGAGGTGATGCGTCGAAAATGGGCCTGGGGGGAAGGAAATGAAGTATTAATATTTCGATTAATTAATTAATTAACCGTATGGGACAGGGAACGGCCGTGGGACTACTTGATCCAGCTACTTCATTGCATTCCGCGCGGGATAACGATTTTCGAAGGGATGGGTAGATGAAGGCTTTGCTATTTATACCCGTTTCGATTCATGCGTTTATCAAGTTCCTGGATCTTTTCGTAGATAATATCTAACTCTTCATTATTGACTTCCTTTAGCTCTTCAAAGGCTTGGTCGAGTAATCGTGAGTGATCGCGCAGATACTTCAACTTGGCTTCTGCAACAGCCCTCAGACGATCTACTTTTTTATTTAATTCCTCTACAGTCATACATTATAAATATACGGTTTTGATTTAACAGAAAATCATTTCCATTCTATTGAAGTTAATGAACTGATTTTATGCTAACCATGCTGCGCACTAGTGTGGTAATTACTAAATTGGTTTACTGAATTTTTGCATCAAAAAGGGGGCGAAAATAGTGAATGAATTTAGTAATTAGGTGGGGTGGAGGAGTAATAGTTTCGCAGGAGGGTGGTAGCTAAGGTAATTTGGAAGAAATATCTGATTGCAATTATTGCAATTCATTTGATATTTATAATTCAAGAATTAGCCCCGCATTGATTACACTGCCATCTGTAGGCGCCCATAGCTCCGGAAATTCAGGTTTGAAATGAGATTTGATATCGAAATTTTCCAATTTGTGCTGACGCGTATCAGTGAAGTTTTCAAAATTGATATACAAACTGATTTTATTCAGTGTTCTCATTATCATTAAGCCCATGATCCAAAAATCACTCGTTGTAGTTCGATCATTTCGAAATTGGCTTCCCTTGTAATAGGCTTCATAACCAATTCGCCATTTATCTTCCACTTCGTACATCAATACTGCCCCTATATTGTGTTTCGGCGTTAATGCCTTCTGGTGATGGAGGTTATCATATTTTAGCTGGGTATGGATATAGGCATAGTTTGCAAATAACTTTCAATCCTTGAATCCCAGCTTCATATTGGTCTCCAAACCCTGGCTTGTAATTGGGCCACCGGCATTTTCGTAATAATACTGACCCAAATTGTTTTCCCTGAATACCAGAGCATCTTGTAATTGGGTAAAAAAGAATAACTGATTGACAGAAAACGTCCATCCATTTCCAAAATATGTTTCGTAATTCATATCAAAATTTGCACCGATTGATTTCTCAGCCTGTGTAGCATTATTAGAAATGGGTAAGATATTCTGGTAAGTTAAATTTTCAGCCTCTTCTGAGAAAACAGTCGGTAATTTGTATCCCAGTCCGCCTCCAATTCTGAAGGACCAGGCTTGATTTACCCGGCTTAAAAGAGACACCCGGGGAAGGGCAAAAAAACCATGATCTAAGTTATAATCGCCTCTGAATCCCGTTTCCAGCGTAAAAGTCTTGTTGAAAAAATAGTTGTTTTGGATGAACCCGCCGATGGTCGAATAGTTATAACTTCGATCCAGCGTATCGTAGCGCGTTTCGTTGAACCGGTCTGTGTATATATTCAATCCCGTTACCCAATCTGTCTGGTCAGAATCAATTGAATAAGATATTTCACTGAAAGTAGCGTATTGCTTTCCTGAAAAGACATAACCGGGTTCCGTTATGAGTCGGTCAAAATACGACAGTGTGTTTTTTACGCTGAGGGATTTACTATTTCCATATTTCTTAGTAAAGATTAGCTGGTAGGAGTAACGCTCCGATTCGTTCTCTTCCGTAAACTGGTAAATTCCCAATTGATTATTCTCAATCATTTCCATGTCGCCCCCCAGCCTGTTTTCGAATGTAGAATTTAATGTCAGCCTCAGGGTAGTGGTTTCATTGAAATAATAGTAAAAGGAAGGATTCAGTGTCAGGCTTCTTATCCTCGGAATGTCGCTAAAATCATCATTATTGGAATCATAGGCTTTTTGTCTATTTGCTGATACATAGAACGAAACGCCGATTTTATTAAACCGTTGTGTATAGAAACCATTCAACGTACTGCCTCCGGCTTGCGTCTGGTCAAACATGAACCGTAGCTTTCTCCCGTCATCCGGCTGGTAGGTGACAAGGTTTACCAAACCCGCAATAGCCCCGCCCCCGTACAGCGTGGAGTTGCTACCCTTGATGACTTCTACCTGTTTTAAATCTATAGGTGGGATCTGCATGATACTTAAACCGCTGGAGAAACCACTGTACAGAGGGAAACCGTCCTTAAGCATTTGTGTATGTCGCCCATCCAGCCCTTGTATCCGGATACTCTGGCTGGCGGAGCTGGCAGAAGTTTGCTGCATTAATATTCCCGTGCTTTCGCGCAGCAGCATGGCGATATTTGCGGATTTCATCGCCGATTTTTCGACCAGCTCTTCCGAAGAAATCAGCTCAATACGTGTGGGAATGTCATCGATCGTTCTGCTGCTCCTTGTAGCCATAATGATCACTTCCTCAAGTTCCTCGCCTTCAGTCAACTCAATAATCTGCATACCCAGGTTGTTGGGAAACGCAAGCATTATTTCAACAGCCCGATACCCTACATATGAAATCGTAATGGTGTAGCGACCATCAGGTATGTTGTCAATGATGGCAACACCATCGACATTGGTCATATTTCCAAGGTCATTTCCAAAACTTATCGTTGCTCCAACCAGAAGTTCACCACTTGCTTTGTCCAGCACCTTAAATTCCGCCTTATTATTGTTTTGAGCCCATCCTGTGGAGCTGATCAACAGGAAAGCTATCATGAATACTCTCATGGCTCAAAAATAGGAAAGGGCTAATAGAATGTAGCCTTCGGGTAAAACAAACTATTCTTCGATCAAGTTTATTAAACCCGGATTCCAATACGTCTTAAAGAAGTAAAACCAACAGGCTAACTTTGAGTTAGATGGAATTCAGGAGTCGATTGTGGCCCTCCGTGAGGACGGAAAAATATGGAGGTGGTGTACGATGGTACGAATTTCGATAGATAATAAATCGGGATGCAAAGCTGTTTCAACAGGGTACGTATGCCCCGGAAGGGTTTTACCGGTGGATGGCAAGCCCGGCGATGGATAAAAACGGGAACATTGGGATAGGATACTCTTTTGGCGGAACCCCCAATTTTGTGGGGCAGCGGTTTGCAGGAAGAATGGCAGGAGATGAACCGGGCAAATTAACCCTGAATGAACGTGTGCTGGTAGAAGGACAGGGCGCTCAAACAAACTCGCTGGGTTGGGAAGACTACACGCAGACAGCTGTAGATCCCTCTGATGATTGTACTATCTGGTACGTTAGAGACTACTATAAAAAGGATGCTACCCGTTACGCTACAAGGATTGGAGCATTCAGGTTACCAGGATGCAACTAAATTCATAGAGCGGAGTGATGCGGCGAAGATGGCGTTGGGGGGGGGGAGGACATTGAGGAGACAAGATGTAGCGCAAAGTGGAATGATGCGTGAATATGTAGAACCGGCAGGAGATGATGAATTTCGGCACCTGGATAGACGTGTAAGGAGGATATTTTGATACCACTCATTTTTCCGCAGACATTGAAAAAATATCCGTTCAAAGGATTGGGGTGTTACCTGTTGCATGGCCAGGTAATGGAAGATTTTGATTTCCTGAGCATGGATATTCTGAAAATGGAGCGGCTGCCCATGGTTCCTGATCCACGGTATAGCGAAGTATAACCAGCCTAGCTATACGGGTATGGGATAAGATGAAGGTTGCGCACAGCTCCACGTCCCGCCCCCCGTACCAGGGCCAGGAAGAATTGGATGAATTGTACGACCGAAAACCGATGTCCGGAAAGTATGATCATAAACGGAGTGATGCGGCGAAGATGGGGTTGGGAGGGAGGAGATGAAATGAGTAGATAGGTAAGTTACTTTTTCAGAAAAATTCAAGATAATCTAACAATTTGTATTATATAATGTCCTGAGCTGTGGTCACCGTGTGCAACATAGGAGGGTAAAATTGATTTGGGTCGGAGGTAGGGATTAAAAGTTGTTCTTTTAAGAGCATGGGCTTTTAACTCATAAAGATCATCACATCAATCTCAAGTAGACACAGAGCACTCTTTTAGCTTCATGCCGCGACAAGCAAGTTTCTTTAAGATATTTCTACATTATCTGAACGATCAATATGAGAACAAAGAAGTCAGTAGGTAATTAATACCTTTGGATTGGTTAAGAAGGACGTAAGTAGGGTTAGCAGTATCCTAATTGCTTACAAATTTTTTTTTCTGAATAAATCCCCATGGGAGGAAAGCCTTCCGCGAAAATGAAGCCTTCAAAATTCAGTAGACACTCTTTCAATTAGTTCTTTAATTTCCGCTTCAGTACGTTTTATTTCCTGTAGATCAACTGTCTCAGTATCCATTGAAGTTATCACCAAGTCGTAAAGGAGCTGATTATTGTATAAATCATAAAGAAAATCAAAATTATTTGGACTATTAACTTGTAAAAAATAAGGACTCACTCTGTACTCATCTATTAGACCAATGGCTTGATCATACCAAGGTCTCCATTTGATAATTGATGAATTTTGTTCATAAGCCGTTCGTAATTCTGGGAAAATAGGTATTAATTGTATTGGTATTGATTCACAGAATTTTGGCTGGCCTGTTGTTCCAACTTAAATTCCTAATGACAATTTTGGGTTAAAGGCATTCTAAATGGCTTTAGAATCAAATAGACTGCTTCATACCGAGTATTTGGTACAAAATAGCTCAAATTAGAGCTTTAAAGTCTTTAATTCTCTTGTATTGGGCCGGTAATTGCGCATCAGCGCAAAAAGTGCGGGGGGATACTATTAATTAGGTGTGCAAGGGCTTTGTGCGACTTGTCTGGACAGGGAAGGCCTTGCGCGGCTACTTAATATAACGTCAAATTATAGAACAGGCTGGAAAAAGGAAGAATACACGATGAAGTTTTGCAAGTGTTATCAAAGTACTCAGGAACAATTGAGAAAGATATAAATGTAAGCTTTGAAATAAACTTTTATGTGCCTCAGAATTTGATTTATTTGTCTTCAGATTTATCTTTTAAACTACATTTATCTGAAGCTCAAGAAAATTTAATGAGGGATTTTTTGGAAAAACAAAATAATGTAAAAATAATAGAGTTAATAGATTGGATTTCAGAACTATTTTTTGGTTAATTTATATGTAGCAAGTCTATGCCAATATCTATATTCCGAATTGTCATTAACAATTAATTTTTTTCTTTTAACTAATTCTTGAACATATCCAGTACATTTAAATGCAGTAGCAACTCTGAATGGAACAGAAATTGAATTGCCAATCCTCTCCATTTTTATATTCATTTTTCGTGCGCATCTATTGGCTTCATCTTTAGCCATATTTGAAATATTTACATAAACATCTTTTGCAATTTCACGTCGTTTAAGTAAATGAATCAATAAATCAGTCCCGCCTACAGTATGGTCAATCTTAATTTGACTAAACCTGTTTAAATCAGGGAGATAAGGGGGGTTACAAACACAAATATCAAACCTATCCGGTATATGCTTATTTAAGAACCATGTTGTCCCAAGGCCTAATAGTGGAATTGCCTTACCTATTCGATTCTTACTGCTATTCAACTCCCAATTGATGATACTAAAAAATAATGGTGTCAAAAGCCAATCAGAAAAATAAACTTCTTTGATTGATTGATTTTTCTGGTACATGTAAATTCCTAAAAAACCTGTTCCAGAACCCAAATCTAAAAGAGTTTCACAATTATTTTTCACAATACCCTCGTCCTCTAAATTCTTAACCAACACAAAAGAATCAATCGATGGTGGCCAGAATTCGGCGGATTGTTTCCATACGACTTTGATATCGTTATAAGTTATGAGATTTAAATCTCTTACAAATCTTTGATGTAAATCTGTTCCATGCTTATTGCTATGAATTTGACATAGTTGATCTCTAAATTTTTGATTAATAAATTTTCTAGGAATTACACCATTTGGTGTTTCGCAATGGCAATCCCATAGGAGTTTAGGAAACTCAACAATTATAGGTAATTCAATTTCTTCTGATTGAAATTGTATTGTGTCAAACTTAGGTTTTACATCAACATGAACATTGATAGATTTCATGATCTCTTCCGAACTCATTTTATTTTTTTGTTCACGTCTGAAATCCTCCAACAATGAATTCAAAGAAATGTTCTTCTGAGCTAAAGCACCAGTAAGAACAGTTTCATAATTTTTATTTGATTTACTTTGATCGTCATTACTTAATTGTCGAACAATTTCCCGGGTTTTTTCATCGATTTCTTCAGTAAATAAAATTAGCTCTGAAACACTTGAAAATTCATAAAATTTAGGCTTTGAATTTAGTATATTGATTAATGTATGCTTAAAAATCTTTTCATCATTCAGGATTTCGTTAAATACATTCTCTGAAAGTTCTCGGAGATATTGTGATGGGTCAGTCAATTTGAAGAATGGTTGAAGTTCTACATCTGATTTTTTTATCTCTAACCAATTTTCGTAGAACGCATCATACCACTCGTCATATGAGGGAAGAATATCAGATTTTAATTTGGCTCTAACCGTGTGAAGACAAGGTCTTTCGGCTTCATTGCTTTCAGAAGAAATTTTTGGGAAAAATTCATTGTTATATACAGCTCCTGAAAAGACATAGGCATTTTCTGGAAGCCTTTCAGCCCATTTAATTACAACTGAGTCAAGACGATTAATTATTGATATATTCAATATTGCATCAAAGCCTTTATTCAAGACATACCCGAGAGCCCAAGAAATAAAGCCAAACCCCATTGATCTATAATATGTAATGATGCATTCCTATACCAATTTAGATAAATTATGTTATTTATGCCAGCATCTGTATTTTATGATTGCCTTGGTTGATTAGGGATATGCAGTGATGATTTGGTTTAGTGCGATCTAGTAAGAATTCATTTTCAGGAAGTAACTGAGTGCTCTTTTGCTTTTTTAATAAGAAGGGAATAGAGGACAGTTCAGCAGTGAGAGGCGAATAAAAAAACTCCATTCAGAGAGTTTTAATTCTTTATCTTCAACATTTAATAAGTAGTTAACCACCGAACATTCCACAAGTTGGACCTTGCATCATTGGTGGTGGTCCCATATTTATTGGATTGTTCATTGGAATAGTATTCAATCTTTGAGGTCCATCGAAATAAGGATCTCTAAGAGATGAATTTAATCCACCATACAGTCCACAATTATGGTTAATAACAGTAGGTTTATATGGCTCTGGGAAACCAATTGGCTTAAATCGATCCTCATTGAAAGTTACAGGGTTGTTGAAGTAGTTCTTGGGCTCTTCATATATCTGCCTTCCACCGTATAGTCCACAATCATGGTTAATAAGTGTAGGTCTATATGGTTCTGGGAAACCAATTGGCTTAAATCGATCTTCATTGAAATGTAACATAGTATTTAATGAGTTTATTTGTTGGATCTACGTAATAATATGAGATAGAGTTTCAGAGTTACATCTAGTCACCGTCAGAAATATCTGGGTCGGGACCAAATAGTATGCCAGCAGTTTTACCCATTTTTTTTCCACCCACAGCACCTACGCTGTGCTTAACCAGTTCACCTGCTATGACAAATGGAGCAGCACCTGGAATAAGCAAGCTAGCAGCTATTTTAGCAGCACTCTTAGCCGCTTCTTTAAGTTTCCTTTTGTCTTGATCTTCCATTTTGCAATTTTGATTTTTTTACAAATAAATTTTTCAATTTGTTTTATAATGGAAATCCAAATTCAGACTAGTTCGGAAAAATTAAACTAATATAATTTTTTCTCTAAACCACCTAATTGAGTTCCATAATTTTGTTGCATTTTATTTACGGCATTATACGTGTCGTTTGGCAAGCAATTGGAGCTTTTGAAATTATAAATCGAACCCTTCAAAGCGTTATATCCGCCTACGTTGGGTTTGTTAAAACCAGAATCATACATTCCTCGAATGCTTAGATACTGTCTGTTGAGATCGGGATTATAAGACATAGCTTTAAAATTTAAGTTTTGTTAAACAAACTAACGGTTTTAGAACCTTTATAGAAATATTTCTAATCAAAGATTTGTTAAATAGATCTTAAAAAGAAAAATTGTCTAAACTGTCTTTAAAAATGTCTTATTTGTCCAATTAAAATTCAAAATTTATTTTGTAAGCAATTGGTTGAGCTTTTCGAATGTCCATTTTGGTTTTTCCCGTATTTACAATCAAAACTTTCTTGTCTGGTGGTATTTCTTTCTTCATTTGAAGAAAGAGTGCTAATCCGGCAATTCCCGAAGGCTCTGACTGAATATGAAATGAGTTCGCAATTTGAGATGCCTCTTCTAGAAAACTATCATTGGTTTCCACGATATCGGATAGATTTCCAACCACACCCTGATCAATTAAACGATGCAAACGATCCTTTCTTTCCTCATCATTAGGTAAAAAGTAAGAAAAAAGCTTATCCATTTTGGATAACTTGTTTGAAGTGTTTGCTCCAAGAAAATTGCAATTATATATTATTGATAGATCACCTGAAAATCTATCATCTTTTGGAAGTCGTCCTTTTAGAGATTTATATTCTTTCTCAACGATATTCAAGATGTTGTTGTAAAGGTCCCCTGTGCCAAAAGGTACAAAGCAATAATCAGGCTGTGTATTAATGATTTCATAAGAGAGCCAGTCATAATATACTATTTCTCTTTGAGAATAAAGAGGCACATAAGTAAGATCTCTCCCATGTTTTATTTCCGTCACTGCCATAATTTCGTCCGAACTCAACAGATTTTGAGATAAATCATATTCATAAACTTTGGCACCTAATGATTCAAGCTTTTCCTTAACTGTATCGCTGACATGCTTGTCAACCAGTGTTTTTAATACTGTCGGTGCGGAAAAAAGATTAAAGAAATGCTGAACAGCTATTCCAGCACTCCCTGCAGTAATCAATGACACTTCACGCCATTTGTGCATATGCGATAATATTGTTATTTCCCAAGCCATTCGATCTTTATGTGTTCCTGTGGGATTTGTGCTTTCATCCTTTATCCAGACATTACTAAATCCATCAATATTTATTTTTACTGTGTTTGAAGCTGGCCACAGCGGTGAATAGGCAGGAGCCGGTGGGAATTCAGGGAATTGAGGATCATTTTTTTTCGGAACAGAAATTGTTACCTCACTTCTAATTGGAGAGCGAGTGATCTTCTGATTATTTTGATTTATATACTCTTCCCATAAAAAATTACCATTGCTAATAAAGAGTGCCAGTAAATTACATAGTTCGGGGCTGGCACTATTATTGTTCAGAAGCCTTTCAATTGTTTTATTACTTGATGGGATCTTAACTATTGAGCTATATGCCAATTTATCAATTAAATGTACATAATAGTATTCTAAAGCCTTTCTTATGACAAGGGCTTTTCCATGTTGCCCTGGCTTCAAAATATTATATTCCTTTGCTGTTAACTCAGCTCTAATGACAAGTTCATTTATGACCAAATTTGGTACACTTAGATTTCGGACCATGATTCATTCCAAGATAACTCAAAGTTTATTATTGCAAAATACTAAAAAGCTCACTAAAAAAGGGAATTAGGAATAAATCCGCAGGTGAGTAGGGGAGAAACGATACTTTATAATATGGAAGTTGGCAAATTAAATAAGGAATAGACATAAACATTACATTAAGTAGAATCGCAAATACCTGAGGTATTGTTATATAATGGCCTGCGTGATGTTAAGATAGCTTTGGGTTGAGTTGAGGATTAATAGTGTAGGGTGGCTTTTGGTGTCATTAGTAATTCCTAACATTTCTGAGTTGTGCTGGAAGCACTCTTTTGGTACCTTGGGAAGGAGGGAGGTTGCGGGCGGTGGCAAATGTGTGCAAAAAAACATTTCACACAATGTAAGTTCAAGTAATAAGTGCAATCTTTCTTTGTAGCACTTGCTTTGCGTTTAGGTAATTAAATTTTCTAATTGGACGTTCATTGATTTTGTTTTCAACGACTCTGACCTTCTCCTGGGTAA
>SDBV01008284.1_pt1 | contig 14063 bp, 15 predicted proteins | sample 2277081 | NCBI WGS metagenome assembly SDBV01 (sample SAMN10402039, study PRJNA504765) | marine sediment metagenome | isolation source: marine sediment core GS10_PC15, 223 cmbsf | place: Arctic Ocean: Southern Knipovich Ridge | collected 2010
AAAGGGGGCCAGCTGAAAAAGAAAATGGATTTCCCGCCCACTGGGGACCACATGAAGGCAGAGGTTAATTTCGGCGTTAAGGATATCGACCGCCTGGTGGTGAGATTGAACGGTTCGGGGATGATCGATAATATCGAGATAGAGATTGTAGAGGAACCACTTCAACCGAGCATCACCCTGCAGGGGACATGTGAGCCGAAAGGGGTCTTTAGCGAAGATCTGCGATTAACGGGAAGTCTGAAGCGCGATGGAAGCCCGGTACCGAACCATGCCATCAGCCTCGATTTACCCGGTGGGAACAAAGTCTCGGTTAATACGAATCAAGATGGTGCCTATTCGTACCTCTTTGAAGGCGCCCGGAATCACATCGGGCAGAATATCACTGCAAGCGCGACTGTAGATGGGCAGAACACTTCCGACACGCATGCGATCACCGACGCTGATTTCGCAGGGTGTTCACAAGGTGTTAACATAACCCTACAGGGGACATGTGAACCGAAAGGGGTCTTTAGCGAAGATCTGCGATTAACGGGAAGCCTGAAGCGCGATGGAAGCCCGATCCCAAATCACCCCATCAGGCTGAATTTACCTGATGGAAATCCTGTTTCACTGAGCACGAATGATGAGGGAACATTTTCATATTTATTTAAGGGCGCCGCAGATTTTTTGGGGTCGAATATCACCGCAGAAGCGACGGTAGATGGGCAGAACACTTCCGACACGCATACGATCACCGATGATGATTTCATAGAGTGTAGTGTGGTGACTGGGCCAGTGCTCACAGTTCAAGGGATATGTGAGAGGAAAGCAGGGCAGAGCGAAAGCCATGATTTGCGTATAACCGGAAAGCTAACGGACTCTGAGAATTCTATGAACTTTCCAATTCCGAACCACCCCATTACGCTCGAATTGCCCGATGGAAACAGCGTCTCGCTCACCACGGATCATGCGGGTAATTACTCATATCTGTTTGTGGGTGCAGACCTTTACCTTGCCAAGAGAGTTAAAGCGGAGACAACAGTAAATGGGGAACGTTTTTTTGGGAATTTTGGGGAGCAGTATACTATCACCCCTGCAGTTTTCGAGGAGTGCCAGAAGACGAGATCATATAGGTGCAACAACGTCTTCCTGTATACCTCTTTCGGGCAGCCGATCGAGCTGGGCAGCCAGATCCCCGGCTGGGGGATCGAGGATGTGCATGTGGTCTGCAAAGGCATCGGCCAGGGTAAAAGCTGCCGCATAAAGGTCAAAGGTCAGCCGGGCTATGTGGTCAAAAGCAGCACCCTGGAGATGGATGTGCCCCGCCTCCTGCCGCACGTCAATTACCAGGCCCAGATCAAGGGCTACGATGGCGCCTGGACTAACAAGGGATGTGAGTTCTCCTTCATCACCGGCGGGCACGTCGCTTCCACTTCCACTCATCTTTCAGATCAGGTCGATCAACTCGGCTGGGTTTCGCTTGGTGAGGGGCAAAGCGCGCTCAAACCCCTGGGGGTCTGCTCCGGTTGGAGCGATGCCTGTCTCTTCGCTGATAATATTATCGGCCTCCACCTGGACGATATCTACGGCAACCAGCTGCCGGGCAGCAAGCTGTCTGTTCTGCAGCCCGGGGATCGCATTTCGATCTACCGCGATCATCGACTATACACGTATGAATTCACCGGGTCGGAGAGAGTCCGACAGTCCGCAGAAGGAAATCAAGCCGTCTTAGATGCGGCTGAGCAACATGACCTGGTTTTAACCACCTGTTCTGGTTACAGGTTGATCGATGAAGGTGGCTCCAGCCACACCCGGCTGGCAACCTTCACCCTGCTGCCTCGTGTTGAGCGGCTGTACCTGGGGCATTAAATACAGATCGTGAAAGAATCTACCTAAACTGTAAACCCTCCTACTGCACCCGATGTGGTGGGAGGGTTACTTTAAGTTGTGGCTGCCGGAGTATAATTAAATCATCTGGCACTGACTGCGGCCATTCAGGCATTGAAGGCGCCCAGCTATCCAAGTCAGGTAGACTTTTACACTGATTCGTAATATTTAAGGCGGGGGATAACTGAATGGATTCCGAACTGGCAGGCGCGCAATTGGCGGCGAAAAGGGGGCAAATAGGCCAATGTGGATTTATGGCAGGCGTTAGACAAAGCTATCCAGACCCACCAGATAAATTGGCGCTGGGTAAAGGGACATGCAGACGATCGACAAAACCAGCGTGTAGATCATCTTCCCGCAAATCCATCCCCCGCACATAACAATTTTGTCAGGCGGGACTTTTTTCCCATTGCTGCACCAAGAAATTCTTAGGATACTTTAATAGCCAATATCGTAGTAATGAAGGATAATACTGCGATTTTGCAATGCGACTGATGATCGAAATCTTTTAACAAGGTGAAATTGGCAAATGAAAAAAATTATAACTCGAATCGGATTCTTAACCCTCATATTGAGTTTGTTTGCTTCCGTCCAACCTGTTCTGGCAGATGGCGGAGTGATCGGTACCCCACCAGAAAAACCAGACCCAACAATCCCATCCCTGCTATATTCAGGCTGCGCTGGTCAGATTGTTGCTCCATACAATTCAGAGTACGAAGAACGGGTCATCGATCTAGTCAACCAAGAACGCACGAGCCGCGGCTTGACTCCGCTGAAACGTTCAGCGGGATTAACCAATGCCGCTCGATACCAGGTTGCGGATATGAGCCAGGACAATTATTTCAGTCATAACACCAAGGACCGCGAAGGTGGTGAATTGATCTTTAGATGCAGTCCCTGGGAGAGAATCAATAATTATTACTCCGGCCTCAATGGTGAGAATGCCGCTGCGGGTTATTACTCTCCGGAAGTGGTCATGAATGCCTGGATGAACAGCGGCGCACATCGCGCCAATATCCTTAATCCAGATACCCGGGCGATTGGGGTCGGCTTCTACCAACACTACTGGATTCAAGACTTTGGTACAACGATCGATTCCCCAATAACGCCAACATTGGGTTCACTTCCTGAGAACCTGTTATTTATGTATAGCATCCCAGACCAGAAGCTCTACCCATCCCATCAATATCTCACACCGGCAAACGTAGGCAGCTCTGATCGATTATCCTGGCAAGCAACGAAGAGTGGTTCATTCTTCTCTGTATCTCCAGGAAATGGAACGACACCAACCCAAATTCGCGTCACACCTGATAATTTCAATCACAACCAGGCGAATACCTACTATGGTTCTGCCACCATCAATGTCACCGATCCATCATCGGTTGCAGGATCGCCGCACACTGTCCAAATCAAATTGATTGTGTTGAATGACCCAATCACTCAGGTCTTTCTACCTGGGATTCACAAATAAACTACCTTCGATCTAGTTCTAAAAAATGGCCACACCAATCAGGTTAGGCCATTCAAATCTCGGATTCGGAACTGGGGAGAACCAGCAGTGCGTATTCTATATGGGTCGCCTGGAACGGTATTTAATCACAGCTTTACGAGCATATGACGGAGTCAATATTAATTCCCATATATCTCTTGGTCGATTTTTTTTGGTGGTTATGAACCGATCTGGTCTACTGGTGACCACTTGACCCAAAGCAAGGCAACCAGAATACCCATATCGAGCAGGACGCCGACGATCTGCCAGGGGTGCCAGAAGAGTACCAGCAGCAGGAGCGACACAACGGTTGAGACCACGGCGACTGTCCGCCAGATTTCGCTTAAACCGGGTACACCGAAAACACCCAGCCCAGACAAAACAAAACCCAAGGTGGCCAAAGCAACCAGGATGATACCAATCCAACGAACGGCTGTGGTACTTATCCCCACTTTGGGAAGCAGCCAGCTTCTCTGTAGTGAGGTGAAAAATGCTCCAGGTTTTGATTCGGTATCATCAGGATTGGGTGCGGCTGCCAGTCCGGCATGAACTAATCAGTGGGCGATGAGGAAGAGTCCAATAATAATCTTCAATGTTGCAATCCTCCATATATTTTTGATTTACGGTATGTGCAAGTTTTATTAAAGGGGAAATAAGTACCAGATCGTGAATAATCCTTCCTGTCTATGCTGTGACCCTCCCACTGTTTCGGAAGAAGTGGGAGGGTTTCTTTAAGGTATGGCTGCCAGAGGTCTATTGATTCACTAATTACCAGCCCTCTGGATCCTTTTACACTAATCGCTAAAGGATATCTCTCCCTACTTGGGCATGTATTCCGGACGAAATTCTTTAAAATGGAACAAAAGACACTAGGGCGCCATGCGGGTGAAGGGTCCACCCCGCACGATCTTGAGCGTGTCCGCCTCCCGGTCAATGCGGATGGCGATCTGCACCCGCTCGGAGTTGAATTTACCGTCGATATTGAACAGCTCCAACACGAGCTTATCCCCATCGCTCTCGAAGATATCATAACGCCCGTACTGCTGAAATTTCACGAAGCAACAAGAATAGGTCTCGTAAGTGCCGCGATCGAAGCTCCAGATCGTCTCTTCAAAGCTCTCCCCGATCTGTTCCTGGATGTGCTGATCGTTATAGAACCAGCTGCCCTGGATGAAGGTTTCGTTTTGGTCAGGGGTGCAGGCTCCCAAGAAAGACGCCAGCACAATCAACCCCAGGAGCAGCGATCTTCTTCTCATGTTAATCGGGGCAGGCAGAAATCGCATCTCGTTAAGATTACCGGATGAGGGTTCACCTGGTTCAACCTGACCAGGTGACTTTGTAAATACCCCCTGGGTCGTCAATCATCGCTGCTCAGCGGAAAAATGGCGCTGCATAGGCTCAAAATAGTGTTCTTCCCATCCCTGGCGGTAATCTTCAGCCTGCCCATCCGGGATGTCAGTGTGAATCAGCGTGACTTTCACACCATCATCCACTTCTTCGATCAGTATCTCAAGCTGCGAATCGGGACTCTGCTCAGGAAATTCAGTCGTCCGCCAGGTTTGCAGAATACGCTGGAATGGTTCAGCCTCTAAGGTTTTGCCGTAAATATATCCATCCCAGGCAGTGAACTTACCCCCCACACCAGGATCGATCTGGGCCGGACTGCCGGTAAATGCACTGTGCTCATCGCTGTCCAACCAGGAGCGATAGATAAGCTCAGCGGAAATAGTGGGGAAAAATGTGGAAACTTCGAATGATTCAGCCATTGATAAAGACCTCCTGATCAGAAAAATCTCCCGGCACTCGGGAGATCAAACAATAACTCCAACCTCGTCTGCCTCCATTTCCCTGATACCTGAGAAAAGGTCTCTCTCTTTGCGTCCCCCATCCGGCTCGGGATAAGCGCGGGTGTAAGAATCCACCCCGGCTGCCAGCCGGAATGCCAGGCGCATGGCCCAATTTACTGATGAAGCCATGCCACCCTGGCTGGCGTGGCAGGCGGCGGCTTCTTCCTTCGCCTTCACAACCTGTCCATAATTGATGCGGGCGTGCACCGGAAAGTTTTCCTCGGTCAATTCCAGCAGGTCAATATCCCCATTTTGCCCAAAACGCCGCGGGTCTTTACCAAACAATGGCATCAAGCGCACTACCCAGGTCAGCCAGCCGCGCGGGAAAGTATGGAAATAGAGTTTATCCGGCCGGTAGGGCGCGCCAGCCTCCGGAAATTGCTCTGGGTCACCGGCGGCATGGAAAGCCTTTACCGTGGCTTCATGGATGGCGATATGGTCCGGATGCCGATAGCCGCCGATCGGGTCAAAAGTCAGCACGACCTGCGGGCGCAGTTTGCGAATATATCCTGTCACCTTGGCTGCCACCTCGTCGATCGGAGCCGCGGCCAGGGCTTGTGGGTGTTGGTTATCCGGTGAACCCGGCATGCCCGAATCACGGTAATCCAGGAAGTGCACACCTGCCAGGCCCAACTTGCCAGCCGCACAGTGCAGCTCGTCCTCCCGCAGTTCGCCGATCGACTGGTAGCCTTCCAGGAAGTGCGGCGCGACTTCACCTACTTCACCGCGTGTTGCACAGATCAGGTGCACGGATACGCCGCGCTGGGCGTACAATGCCAAAGTCCCACCCATACCAAAGGTCTCATCATCAGGATGAGCCAGGACAGACAATATGGTCAAGCCTTCATTTTGAGTTGATTTATCCATTAATGTGATTATACCTGACAGAGAATAGATCCGGCAGCTGCCGGACTGTCCCCAAAGGAGACCCCTGTTCCCGCTAAATTAATATATCGGTAAGCTTGGATCGACTTCTTGCGCCCAGGCGTTGATGCCACCACTGAGGTTTTTCACTTTACGGAATCCCGCGCTGGCCAGCAGCTCCAGAGCGCGCGCCGAACGGGAGCCACTCTTACAAAACACCACCATCTCATCGGCGCTGTCCAGTTCGGAGAGCCGCGCCGCCAGCTGTCCCAGGGGGATCAGATCGGCCCCCTCCAATTGGGAGATCTCTAATTCGTGCGGTTCGCGCACATCCAGCAGGTGGATATCCTCTCCCATCTGTAATTTTTCAGCCAGCTGCCCAACCTCAATATCCCAGTCGCCACCCACGCGGCCCTCTTCATGGTCATGACCTGGCACACCGCAGAACTCTTCGTAGTCGATCAGCTCGGTGATCTCTGGATTCGGACCGCAAATCTTGCAGTTCGGATTCTTACGCAATGTGACGAAATCAAACGACATATCCAGGGCATTGAACAGCAGCAGACGCCCGATCAGCGTCTCTCCGATACCCAGGATGAGCTTCAACGCTTCGGTAGCTTGCAAGGTGCCAATTGTTCCCGGCAGCACACCCAAGACACCGCCCTCGGCACAGGATGGCACCAACCCGGGTGGCGGTGGTTCGGGGAACAAACAACGGTAGCACGGCCCATTGCGAGCGTCAAACACACTCACCTGCCCGTCAAAACGGAAGATCGAACCGTAAACATTGGGCTTACCTAACAATACGCTGACGTCATTCGAGAGGTAGCGGGTGGGAAAATTATCGGTGCCATCGATCAAAATGTCGAAATCTTGGGCGATCTGTAATGCGTTTTCTGAGGTGAAGGGCTCATTGTAAACCTCGACCTGGATATCAGGGTTGATATCCAGCATCCGCTGGCGGGCGGATTCGACTTTTAACTTGCCGATTTGGGATGTACCATGGATCACCTGGCGCTGCAGGTTTGATTCATCCACTCGATCGTAATCCACCAATCCAATGCGACCCACACCCGCGGCTGCCAGATATAGCGCTACTGGAGAGCCCAGTCCCCCAGTTCCGATCACCAGCACGCTGGCCGCTTTGATCTTCTTCTGCCCGGATAAGCCAACCTCGGGGATCAGCAGGTGACGGCTGTAGCGCAGGATTTCTGCGTGACTCAGATCAATATTTCCGTTTTCACCACTCATGAGTAATTCCTCTTTTTTTGATACTTGCGCAGCGTTGCTTGTATGTATTGGAAGAAGTAGGGATGATCCTCTACTTCCTCAATTTGCTTCTTAAGTTTATCAGCGTTGGAAACCCCATGGTTGACTCTGCGGGGTCTTCCGCGCCCGTCAATTATAAAGGTTGTGGGAACACTGAGCACTCCCCAATAGTTCGCCAGTTCAGGCTGTGCGGCAGCATCGACCTCGATCACCTGAATCGAATCACCCAGCCGCTCCTGGAGATTGGCTAGCGCAGGACGTTGGACTGTTTTACAGGGTACACAAGTCGGCGTCGTAAAGTAAAGGATGGCGGGGATGCCAGGGCGAATAGTTTCTAACCCCAGGCGTTTGCCGCGCGCCCGGGCGATGATCAGCCAGTTTAACGCCCAATAAACTCCCACTAATATCCCGGCGATAAGAATCGCCCAGATCGCTCTGACCAAAGGGTCCGCAATCACGTCAGATCTTCGCCTTCGGTCGCATGCCGGGGAATGTTTCTTCGGGCGGCAGCTCAACAAAACCAGGCACCGACAGGCGACCTAACCAGTAGTAAATCGCACAACCCACGCAGAATCCGGCAAATAAGTTTAGACCGGCCAGGAGGACTACCAGCCAAACCAATATCCAACCGATCACATTTGCCCCAAGGAACAGGGTTACTGCCCCTAAGCCTAAAACCACTGCTCCAAACCCCTGGGCAAAGAGGTGTGGTTCAGGGTTATCATCTAGTATGTTTGGCTTAACCAGTTTCAAAGGTTTTATTATTCGCCGGTAAACGAAACCAAATCCTGGTACTTTTAGTGCGGTTCCTAACGCCATAACCAGGGCTACCAACGCTGCCAACCACGGCAGGTTGAGAATAAAGGCCAGGATGCTCAAACCGATGATGAAAGCCTGGTTGGTGCGGAGAGCAGAATGATCTACCCGCTCAAGCCCACCAGCGATGCTGGGCACGATCATCAGGTGATCATCGGCTTGGATCGTTGTTTCCAACTTCTGCAGGTGGCGGATGTCCTCACTGTTAAGATAAAGGTTGACAAATGGACGCAGTTCGCCCCGCCCGTTGAACAGGTGTTGGCGCAGGTCCGGATGCTGTTCTATCAGGCTCTCCATGGCTTCCGCGACAGTGTCTCCGCCAACTTCAACCACAGCCTGCCCATTGGTATAGGTTCGTAATGGGGATGGTATTTTTAGTTTTGCCATATTCTCACTTTCTACATTCAAGGTGCCAGTTGCTTCGATTGATAAACATCCAACACCGATAATATACCTAAATTTTAATTTGTTCGATAACTTCGACCTTTTCTTCGCTGAAGTTCGCCCGGTCTTCGTTCAAACGCCAGGAGCGGCTTTCGACCGCCACCCCCTGCACCACACTCGTGATCAGGTAGGCGAAATTAGGCCAAGCCCATTTGCGGTCAAATTCAGAAGGCTGGTTTGGGTGGTCTGGGTGAGAGTGGAAGACACCCAGCACATCCAGCCCCATGCGGTCAGCCAGCTCCTCACCCATCAGGTAATCTTGCGGGGAGAGCTGGTAGCGGTTATGCCGTGCATCTTCCTCGCGCTCATTCGTCAGGGACACAATCTCACTCATCTGCTGTTCATTGCCTTTGGTTTCACCCAGCAGCAACCCAGCACCTTCTTCTGGATAAGCCTGTTCACCGTGCTGGTGGATGCGTTTTAAAATCTCCTGGGAGAGAAAAAGTATCATAAGCTCGCCTCCCAGAAATTCTCGCTCAGGTACTTATACCCTGCATCTGGGAAAACGGTCACCACCGAGCCTTGATCCAGCTCAGAAGCGATCTGCAATGCTGCGACTGCTGCCGCCCCAGAGGAAACACCGACAAACAAACCCTCTTCCCGAGCCAGCTTTAATGTCATCTCATAGGCATCTTCGGTTGAAACTTCCAAGATCCGGTCGGGGAAGGACGGGTCGTAAATTCCCGGCTGGATAGCGGTAGGCATATGCTTTAACCCCTCCAGACCATGGAATGGGGCATCTGGCTGAACTGCCAGGATTTGAATTCCGGGATCGTAAAGGCGCAGGTATCGCCCGACACCCATCAGCGTGCCAGAGGTGCCCAAGCCAGCTACAAAGTGGGTCACCTGCCCGCCAGTTTGCTCAACGATCTCAGGTCCCGTATTAAGGTAATGCGCCTGCCAGTTGGCCGGATTGTTGTATTGATCGGCGAAATAATAGCGCTCGGGTTGTTCAGCGGCCATTTTTCGCGCAACCCGGATCGCGCCATCCGATCCTTCTAATGGATCGGTCAACACCAGCTCTGCGCCATGCGCTCTCAGAACCGTCAGCCGCTCCGGGCTGGCATTAGCGGGAACCGCCAGCGTAACCTGGATACTCAACGCAATCCCTAAAGTCGCATAGGAGATGCCCATATTGCCTGAAGTTGAATCGAGCAAACGCCGGCCGCCATCGAGATGACCTGCGGATAACGCGGCGCGGATGATATTCAGCGCCGGTCGATCTTTAATCGATCCGCCAGGGGTATACCACTCTGCCTTAGCAAAAACCTGTACATTTGATGACAACCTGGTCAAGGGCAGCAAGGGGGTGCTGCCCACATGCGACTCTATTCCGAGAGCGCGGGGTGCCATCAAGCGAGTATCACTATCCATGACGGGTGCCGTCATCGTAAATTCTCCATATTGTCTGGACCAGGATCTATCCTGATTGAAAATTCTCTCATCTTAGACGATCGCCGACCAGAAATTATTACCACTTAAACTAAAACGGCCAACAGGGATCAAAAAAGGGCAGCGTAACCTTACCGGCTCTGCGGGACTTACTTCGCATGCGGGGGCACAACCACCCTACCTCAATTGTTGGCCGTTAGAATGAAGAGGCGGTGGTTATGAACCCCGCCCTATACATGTACACTTTACCAAGAGAACTCCCTAATATTTATGAGTTAATATATAATAATTGTATTATAAGCGATTCACAAGGATTGTCAAGAGGGATTTGGGCAATTGCTAGTCCAAAGTAGTAGAGTCCCCTTTGTGCAAAGTTAAAATGTCCTATTTCGGTGGCAGGCAAGGTCAAAAGGACGCGGGTAGGTCTGGCCATGCCCGCCAACGATCGGCATTGGGAAAGCTGCTTTAGTGCAGCCAGGATGCCAGGGCTTAGCAAAACGACAGCAGCACTGGTAGATAAGGAAACGAAAGGGGGAATTTCAACTACAGCTTGTTCGTTGGTTTTCAGGCGAGGAAATTTATGGGCAGGGGTGGCTGTTGGGACGCAAATTCCTTTTTGCTGAAGGGATAATTGCCTTCCCTGGTTATGATTCATTCTAAACGCATCCAAATCAGGGTCTGCTGGATGCGAAATCCCTGATCATGAAGAGCCAAGATCGCACGCCCGGCGGGGTAATCGAGGATAATACGGCGACGCCTGGCGAGCTGCCGACGGGCCACTGGCAATAATGCCCCAATAACGCGCTCCTCATCATCTGCGGAGGAGGCAAGCCATAAATGATCGGCGTGTTTTGTGTGCGGCTGCCAAGTCAGGATGCCAATATGGCGCTGCCCTTGCTGAGCTGCCCACTGTCTGATATGGCTGCCAGTGAAGAACCGATAAACGCTGCCTAGCAAACCAGGTCGCAGAGCTGTTAGATGAAAAGGTTGGTGCCAGGTCAATTCAGGTGGGTATAGAACTCGCAACCATTGGCGATATTGATCCCAATAGCGCCTTTGAGGTCTGGTTATACTAAGATCCGTTGGCTCAGTATTGGTCTGTGAGACAACCCGGTTTTGGGATCTGGGTTTGATCTCCCAGGTTGTACGTTGGGCGCGCTCGACGAATCCGAGGGATTGGTACATAATCATCGCAGCTTCATTATCGCTGCGGACATGCAGCCAAATCTCATCGGTGCCTCGCTTGCGAGCATGTTCAATAGCGCTGTTGGTTAAAGAACGGGCGATACCCTTTCGCCGGTAAGCTGGATCGACAGCTACATTGGCGATCAAGTAGCAGCGTTTGTCCTGATACTTGTAGGGGATCAGGCTGAGATTTCCCGCCAGATAACCATTCTCTTCCCATACATAGCCGCTAAATGGCAGAGGGGCATTCTCGGCGACCGCCATTGCCCAGCGCAGGTAGCCCGGATTGCGCGCGGCGGTATGCATCTGGTTCACATACCGGCGACCATCCTCGTCGAGTGTATCCGCAAAGCAGGTCTCTATTAAATCTGCGACCGCGTTTAAATCCTTGCGGACATCAAAAGGGCGTAACTGACTGGGATTTGGGGTTAAAGGTCTCGTGATTGCGCTCATCTTTTGTGGGTAATCTTCACATTTTACCCTATCCTACCAGAGATACGAGCCCATGATCATAGATTCTCTTCAATATTTTCTTTATCAAATCTTTAAAACTTTTTGTTATACTGGATTGAACAGAATTATCAATCCAAATGACTGCCTGAGCACACAAATGAGAAATTTGTCATGAAACCAGCCATTTTGGTTGTCGACGACGATAAGAAAACCGTCGATCTAATCCGCCTGTACCTTGAAAAAGATGGATACAGGGTTCTGGTGGCCTATGATGGCCGTGGAGCGATCGACATCGCGCGCAACAGGCGTCCAGGTCTGATCATATTAGACTTGATGCTGCCCAAGGTTGATGGTTTGGATGTGTGTCGTCTGCTGAGAAGACCCGAAGGGTACCCTTCTGGCATTGATGATAATCATCTGGGTTATTCAGTGTTTCTACATACACAAGAGGACACATTAAAACCTTTCGGGTCTTGGGGAATTAGAGCAATGAGCATTTTCCCTTGCGTTGATAGCGGTGAGGCTTTACAATTATTCAAACAATTGTTCTGGTAATTCTATCCCTCCGGTGAGGGAAAAGGGGTATGTTGAGATCACGATGAGTCTTGACTTTCAATCTATTCGCCAACAAGTAAAGCAGTTTGGGAAAACGGCTGTTCTCCGGGAACGTGAGCTGCAGGGAAAAAGAACCCGGGCAATCGAATTGCTTGAGAATAACGCCCATAATCTGGCTGACTTGAGCCGGAAAGTGAAGGATGTGGTTCGGGATTATGATCCTTCCTTGCGCTGTGCAGTGCCCTTAGAAGAAGCCTTGACAGCCTCATTTCCGCCGCCTGATCCCCCGCATGGGATGACTATCATCGCTGCCGATGGTTCCCAGATTACTCCCGATCGACATGCGGAGGTCGATTTCGCGGTCGTCAACGTGGGCGCAATCCTGCTGCGCCGGGGTTCTTCTGAACCCCCTGAAACAACCACTACCAGCCAACTGCTGTATGACGAACAGCTATATACATCCACTGGAAGAATTACCGAGGCCAGCCTGGCGGTGAGGCGAGATCTGAATGAACGCACCATCCTGGCAAATTTGGCTGAGAAAGCTCCCCCTCCCGTGGTGACCTTCACAGATGGTCCGATGGAGTTATGGGGTGGAAAAGCAGGCGATCGTCAGGAGAGGGCTGAATTTCAGAAGAGCCTGGAATCATACCTAGATTCCCTTGCGCAGCTATACAATCTGGGTGTAACTACTGCCGGGTATGTGGATAAACCCGGCTCTAACCTGGTTGTGCGCTTGCTGGAGGTGCTAATGACGCCCCAAGCAGAGCTGCCAGAGATAAAGAAAAAACATCCCCTGCGTGGGGTAACAGATACTGCTTTATATCGCCGGATATTGGCTGCAGGAGAACGTTCTCCGGTTTTCTCCTTGCAATCTCAATCTGCAAAGAGCTATCGGGGACCTCTGGCGCTGCACTTTTTCTATCTTAACGTTGGTCGTGCAAACAGCCCATACCTGGCGCGGGTTGAGGTCCCGGCTTGGGTGGTGGAAGACCAGACAATGTTGGATAATCTGCATGCTTCCCTGATTGAGCAATGCCTGGTATTGGGTACACGCCCTTACCCATACCTGCTTCATCGAGCTCATGAGACAGCGGTGGTCAAACTTGAGGAAAAAGATCAGGCAACCCAGATGATCCTTCAGGAATTACGAGCCCAGGGGGTGCAGGTGGGTGAGATGTCTGCCAAGCAATCGACCAAACAACTTGATGGTCGGACGAGGATAAAAGGATGACGACAATTGAAATTGGACGCCTGTTGCGCGCCGGGACAACCGGTTTTGTAGTCGGCTGCCGGGTATCCCAATTAGACGCTCCATCTTTTGGTGCTTTAGTGCGGGTACCATTAGAGGCTGGTTACCAGATATATGGTCTGATATATGACATCCATATCGACGATGATGGCTTGGTACGCCAGCTGGTGACAGCGGAAGGGATCGATGAAACCGTGATCGCTGATAACCGCGTAAATCGCAATGTACCCATCGAGATAAGTGTTTTAGCGGTGGGCTACCAGCAAGATGAGCAGGTATTCCACTTGCTGCCGCCCCGCCCCGCGCTCAGTCTGGATGCGATCTATTTGTGTGATGATGAAGAGCTGCGCAACTTTACCTCCGCAGGACGATTCGGCTATTTCCGCCACATCTTGCGTGCAAACGATCTGCCAATTGGCGATCTGCTGGCGGCCCACTTGATCCAAGTTCAGGATGTGCAGGTAAAGGCGGGAAATGAAAACTGGGCTTTGGAGGCCACACAAGAGTTAATTGTCCTGCTGCGGGATGATTACGCGACCTTGATGAGCGTGATCAGCACACTCGGTGACGCGATACCCGAAACCTGGGATGGGGTGAGATCATGACAGAATACATTGGTTATGTTGTCGGG